>BNJT01000910.1_pt1 | contig 133792 bp, 151 predicted proteins | sample 8540491 | NCBI WGS metagenome assembly BNJT01 (sample SAMD00202455, study PRJDB9452) | human saliva metagenome | host: Homo sapiens | reverse complement strand
TATCAAACCCATAAGCAGGTACACGTGTCCCGACACTATTATCAACTCTTAAAAGAACGGTTAAAGGAAATGAGGTAACAAAATGAAAAATAAATTAATTGGGATTTTCTTAATCCTCCTAGCAGCCTTGGTGCTCTTACAAGGCTATTTTGTAAAATGGGAGATCAGTATCTGGACGCTGGCTTGGGTTGTCTTGCTCGCAGTCCTTTCCCTCTCTAGTTTCTTGAAGCGCCACTTTGGTTGGGGCTTCCTATATGGGATTTTGGCCCTCTTCTCCCTTAACGGCCAATACCATTTTCTTCCAGTATCCAATTCGGTGGTCATCTTTTCTTCTATTTTAGCGGTGATCGGTCTCAATATTCTCTTCAAGCCTTCCAAAAAAGCAAAAGCGACTTGGAACTCCTACTCAGCAGGAACATCTTCTCAAACTGCTGGCAATGACATCGATGTCTCCTTCTCTACAGTGACCAAGTATTTGAATGACCAGAATTTTACAGGTGGAAGTGCGGATGTGAGCTTGGGAGAAGCTTCTATCTATTTTGACAATTGCCGGATCGAAGGGCCGTCAGCCCAGTTTGCGGTGGATGTCTCCCTTGGAAGTTTGAGTCTCTATGTCCCGAGCGACTGGCGGGTTCATGTCAATGTAGAAAGTTCTCTGTCAGCCATCCAACACCAGGAAAATCCTAGCAATTTAACCAGCAAAGACTTTTACATCGTCGGAGAGGTCTCACTGGGGAACCTAGAAATCATCTATGTAGGTGAGAATTCCTTTTCATAAGCCGATCTAAGAAAAACTTATTCAAAGGTCTTGCCAAGAGAAAGTTTTTTTGGTAATATAGTACGGTATGTGGTGCTAGCACATCCGTAATATTAGATCTAATAGGAGGCAAAACAGAATGGCTAAAGTATGTTATTTTACTGGTCGTAAGACTGTATCAGGAAACAACCGTTCACACGCGATGAACCAAACCAAACGTGCCGTAAAACCAAACCTTCAAAAAGTAACTGTCCTTATCGATGGTAAACCTAAAAAAGTTTGGGCTTCAGCTCGTGCATTGAAATCTGGTAAAGTAGAACGCGTTTAATAAAGAAAGAAGGCTGGGCATAAAGTGTCCAGCCTTCGCTTTTTGATAGGAATAGTAGTATGACGCAGTGGTTGATTGGAACTACTCATGTTTGAAACATTCGTACTTCCTAATCAACTGCGCGGGGGTGGGAAAATTGAAAAGGTTTGGGGAACCTTTTCAACTTTTTTTATTTTACAGAGTTCTTTCCCACTCCCTTTTCTTTTTCTTCATTTTTCCTCTTTTTGGACATTTGTATCAACCGATAGGAGAAAGGTGTATCCCTTTTACACGCGCCCTCTTTTATGGTAAAATAGAATATAAAATACTTTTGAGGTAGAAATTATGACAGTAAAAATCAATACAAAAGATGGTCAAATTGAATTGACCGATGATGTCATCGCAACTGTTGTAGGCGGTGCAGCCACTGAAATTTTTGGAGTGGTTGGGATGGCCAGCAAAAACGCGATTAAAGATAATTTCCAAGCTCTCTTAGGTAAGGAAAACTACTCTAAGGGTGTCGTTGTGAAAACAGCGGAAGCAGGAAGTATTGCGGTTGATGTTTACACTGTTTTGAGCTATGGTACAAAGATTAGCGAAGTCTCAAAAAATATTCAAGAGCGTGTCAAATTCAGTTTAGAAAATCAACTTGGAATCACAACGGATACAGTCAACGTCTATATCCAAAACATTAAAATTGTGGGAGAATAATCGTGTCTAAAATTACAACTAGTTTATTTCAAGAAATGGTCCAAGCAGGGGCTACTCGCTTAAATAAACAAGCCGAGTATGTCAATTCATTGAACGTTTTTCCTGTACCAGATGGTGATACTGGAACCAACATGGGGATGACCATTGAAAATGGTGCAAAAGAAGTAGCCGATCGCTCTGCTTCAACTGTTGGTGAAGCAGCAAATATCTTTGCGAAGGGGCTTTTGATGGGAGCGCGTGGAAACTCAGGAGTGATTACTTCTCAATTGTTCCGCGGATTTTCTCAAAGCGTCAAAGACAAGGATGAATTGGATGGAGCAGCTCTTGCGGCAGCCTTCCAAGCAGGGGTTGAAGTAGCCTATAAAGCGGTTATGAAGCCAGTTGAAGGGACCATCTTGACCGTTTCTCGTGGTGCTGCTATCGGTGCCAAGAAAAAAGCAGAATCAACCAATGATGCAGTAGAAGTCATGCGTGCAGCCCTTGAAGGAGCTAAAACAGCCCTTGCCAAAACACCAGATATGCTTCCAGTATTGAAGGAAGTCGGTGTGGTGGACTCTGGTGGTCAAGGTTTGGTCTTCATCTATGAAGGGTTCTTATCAGCTTTGACAGGAGAATTCATCGCTTCTGAAGAATTTGTGGCGACTCCAGCAACTATGTCAGAAATGATCAACGCAGAGCACCACAAGTCCGTAGCGGGTCATGTGGCAACTGAAGATATCACCTTTGGTTACTGTACAGAGATCATGGTCGCTTTGAAACAAGGTCCAACCTATGTCAAAGACTTTGACTACGACGAATTCCGTAACTATTTGAACAATCTTGGGGATTCTCTATTAGTCGTCAACGATGATGAAATCGTCAAAGTCCACGTCCATACTGAAGATCCAGGTCTTGTTATGCAAGAAGGATTGAAATATGGTAGCTTGGTCAAAGTAAAAGTGGACAACATGCGCAACCAGCACGAAGCACAAGTTGAAAAAGAAGAGCGCCAAGCGAAACCAGCTGAAGCAAAAGAATATGCCATCATTGCAGTCGTTGCGGGTGACGGTTTAGCGGATATCTTCAAAGCGCAAGGAGTGGATTACATCATCTCTGGTGGTCAAACCATGAACCCTTCAACAGAAGACTTTGTCAAAGCTGTTGAAGAGTTGAATGCGCGCAACATCATTATCTTGCCAAACAACAAGAATATCTTGATGGCGGCTCAATCTGCAGCAGAAGTCATTGAGCAACCAGCAGCAGTTGTAGAGACGAAGACCATCCCTCAAGGATTGACCAGTCTTCTTGCCTTTGATGAGAGCAAGTCGATCGAAGAAAACTACGAACGCATGAGCGCTTCATTGGAAGATGTTGTTTCAGGTAGTGTGACGACAGCCGTTCGTGATACCACTATTGATGGTCTTGAAATCCATGAAAACGACAATCTTGGAATGGTTGATGGTAAGATCGTCGTTTCCAATCCAGATATGATGGAAACCTTGACAGCAACCTTTGACAAGATGTTGGACGAAGATAGTGAAATTGTCACTATTTATATTGGTGAAGATGGTAAAGAAGAAGTAGCCAATGACTTGGCTCAAAACTTGATGGCTAAATATGAGGACGTCGAAGTCGAAATTCATCAAGGAAATCAACCAGTTTACCCATATTTGTTTAGCGTTGAATAATCAAAAAATTTCAAAAATAGCAGGAAAAAGAGCCAAAAAATGATTTTTTGGCCCTTTTTTTGATAAAAAAAGCTTTATGAAAGCGATTAGATAGGTGTTTTTAGACAATTTTAATTTGATATGTTATACTTTAGAAAAATAGAAATAGGAGAAAAAAGCAAATGAAAAAGGTAATCTGCTTTTTAGGAGCTTTGCTTTTGGTGATGACGGGGTGTGCTACTAAGTCTCAATCCACAGAAACATCAAAAAGCTCAACCACTACTTCGATAGAAAAAAGTGAAACTGTTACCAGTGAGGCAAAGGAAGAAACCAAGGTTCTCACTGCAGAAATCAATGGCAATCAACATCGCTACACCATCACGACAAAAGGTGATAAGGTTCAGAAATTAAAGTTAGATGTTTTATCGGCCCTACCAGAAAAAATCGCCACTAATTCAGCTAATCTAAGTCCTGAAGAGATGACAAAAATTATCAATGAAGGTTTGCAGTCAGATTCAGAATACAAGGCTCTGAAAGACACAGCTGGCTTCAGTATCGAATATAAGGTCACTCCAGAGAAAAAATTAGCCTCAACAGTCTCTGTTGATATGGAAACCATTGATTGGGACAAGGTTAAAGATCTATCTTACTTTAAAGATCTTGGTATCGGTGACCTGAAAAGACATCAAGGGCATCGACTGTTTTCACAGGATTAAAACTCCATGGTTTCAAAGAAGAAACTCCCAGCACCATAGGCTCGGACTCTTGTCCGGCCTTTTTTTATTTTCCATGACATTTGTCATGTGAGCCAGTGACAAAATCATCTAGTGGCTGTTATTTTCTTTGGCTATAATATAGTCAGAAAGTAAGAGGTAAGGAAAAATGAAACAATGGTTCTATAAAGTGTTTACGTTAACAGTGGTTGGGATGGTCATCTATTTGATCTTTTCAAAGGATGATAGTCTCTATTACCATTTCCCTTGGGAATTATTTGCTGGGATTGGCATCATGAGCTGGGCGGTCCAAGAAGGATCTGAAAAATGGTCAAGGCTGTTAAAAAGGAGATGGAGCAATGAAAAAGAAACTTGAAATTGGATTGGTAGCTGTTTTGTGTTTGCTCCTTTGGGCAACTGAGATGATGACGGGCTGGTTTTCTGCCCATTTTCCTAGCTGGTTTTTCCAAACGGTTTGGGGAGTGACCTTGGTCGTCTATGTCATCATTCCAGCTGGCCAGATTTGGTTGAAAGGAGAGTCTCATGAGTGTCATTAGAGTAGAGAACTTGAACAAAAGTATCAAAGGAAAGGTGATCCTAGAAGATCTTTCTTTCACAGTTGAGAGAGGGGATTGCTTGGCCTTTGATTGGGCCAAACGGAGCTGGGAAAGACAACCTTGATGGATTGCCTCCTAGGAGATAGGAAGGTGACTTCTGGAATCATTGAAAATAGAAGGAAAAGCTCCTGGTCATCCTCAGTTAAAGGATAGTGTCTCTTATCTCCCTCAAGAGAATGCCATCGTGCAAAAGCTAACCGTGCAGGAACTGATCAGTTTCTTTCGCTCCATTTATCCCAACCCTTTAACGGTCAATGACATCGATGATTTATTGCGTTTTACTCCAGAACAAAAGAAGCAATTAGCCAGTAAGCTGTCTGGTGGGCAAAAGCGTCTCTTATCCTTTGTGTTGACCTTGATTGGTCGTCCCAGTCTCCTATTTTTGGATGAGCCAACGGCTGCCATGGATACGTCCACTCGCCAACGCTTTTGGGAGATCGTCGGGCATTTAAAGGACCAAGGTGTGACTATTGTCTATTCTTCCCATTACATCGAGGAAGTAGAGCATACAGCTGATCGGATTTTGGTATTGCATCAGGGACATTTGCTTCGGGATACGACACCTCTCGCTATGAGAAGCGAAGAGGTAGAAAAACATTTCACCCTGCCTTTGCGTTACCAAGCTCTAGTGGCCGAGATGGAAGGGATTGGTCAAGTGACGGTCAAACCCGATGCCCTTCAGGTTGTGACAGGTGATGCCAATCGTTTGTGGAGGCGATTGCAGGAAGAAGGATGTTCGATCCAAGAAATCGAGGTGACCAATAGAAGTTTATTGGATTCTATTTTTGAAAATACAAAGGAAGTAGGTAGAGAAGATGAAACGCATGAAAGCTCTCGGCGTGGTTGAGTGGCATTTGACTAGACGCCAAGCCATTTATTACTTGTTATCAATTGGGATGCCCACGGCCTTTTATCTCTTCTTTTCAGGGATGTACCAGGACACACCAGGAGCACCCGCTCACTTTATGAGGGATTATCTTCTCTCCATGACGGCTTTTTCCATGATGTCTACGGCTATCTTTTCTTTTCCAACGGTTCTTGAAACCGATCGACTCAATAATTGGCAAAAAGTCTTGCGCCATACCCCGGTATCTATGGTAGAATATTATCTAATAAAGGTTGCGGGTCTCTTTGTCGATTTTCTCCTATCGATTGGAGTTGTCTTTACCGTGGGCCATGTGGTGCGCCATGTGAATATGTCCCTACAGGATTGGGTCTTGTCGGCCTTTATTCTCATCCTAGGAAGCCTAGCGTTTGTGGCTCTCGGTCTGGTATTGACCCTGCTTCCTTCTAGTCAATTGATGTCTGTTGTAGGGTAATCTCCTTTACATGGGGCTTGCTGTCATGGGTGGCCTTTGGATGCCCATTAGCCTCTTTCCAGAATGGATGCAAGCTATTGGCAAATGCCTACCAACCTATCAATTGATGGAACTGATCAAGACCTTTTTAAACAAGGGGCAGGTCAATGTTCTTGCTAGTCTCTATTTAACCTTGTTTACCCTGGTCTTGTTTACCCTTGTCATCGTCTATCGTCGTCATTCTGAGGTTCGTTCATGATTGAAAAACTCAAGCGTATTCATTATATGTTTTACGCTAGCCTAGTCTTTATGGGCTTTCCCTTTATCTCTATTTTATTGGGTGAGGTTCCCTACTGGCACTTCTTTTTAGCCCTCTTGTTTATTGCTTCCTATCTAGGGATCTTGATTACTGAAAACAAGAAGCTGATCTGGATTTGTTGGCTGTACCTCCTAGCCTATGTAGCAGGAAATACTCTTTTTATTAACGCCAACTATTTTTGGTTTTATTTCTTCATCAGCAACCTATTGGTCTATCACTTTGAGATTCGCAATTTTCGCTCTCCCTATCTTTGGACAGTTTTTCTATCGCAATTCCTGCTTTTTGGGGCCATCTTTTTCAAACAGAGTGCGATGGAGTATGAATGGGTATTTTTAATCATTATTTTCTTTTTTACCCATGCCATGACCTATGGCATGATCCGGATTCAGATGGTGGAAGAGCTGAAAGCTGACCATGCCAAGCAAAACGCTCAAATCAATCTCTTGCTGGCAGAAAACGAGCGCCATCGGATTGGCCGCGATCTGCATGATAGTCTAGGCCACACCTTTGCCATGCTCAGTGTCAAGGCAGACCTGGCTGATCAGTTCTTAACAATCGGTCAGGTTGAGAAGGCGCAGGAGCAGGTGCAAGAGATTCAAGCCATCAGTCAAGAGTCCATGCACCAAGTCCGAGAGATTGTGGAGAACTTGAAGCAGCGAACCCTGGCAAGAGAGCTAGAAACTGTCCAGCAAATGCTAGAAGTGGCGCAAGTCAAAGTAGAAATTCAGAATGAGCTCGATACAGCCAGCATCTCGCCAATTTTGGAGTCTGCTCTAGCCATGGTGTCTCTGGAATTGGCCACTAATATGATCAAACATGCCAAAGCAACGCAAGCCTTTCTCTCTTATCGCTCCACCGAGACAGGTGTAGAAATGATCGCAGAAGACAATGGCATCGGCTTTAGTAAAGTTTCCGATAAGGATCTGCACTCAATCCGCGAACGGATTGCCTTATTGGGAGGAGAGTTAGAGATTAGTCGTCGTCACAAGCCAACCCGCATAGAAATACGAATCCCCTATCAAGAAAGGAAATAAGATGCGCTTATTAGTTGCTGAAGACCAAAGTATGTTGCGCGATGCCCTCTGCCAGCTCTTGCTTTTGCAAGAGGATGTAGAAGAAGTCTTGCAGGCTGGAGACGGGCAAGAAGCTATTCGCTTACTCGAAACCCATCCAGTTGATATTGCTATTTTAGATATTGAGATGCCCATCAAAACAGGGCTAGAAGTGTTGGAATGGGCCAAAAGTCAACAACCCCAGCTCAAGGTTGTCATCGTTACCACCTTTAAGCGGCCAGGTTACTTTGAGCGGGCCCTCAAGGCTGGAGTCGATGCCTATGTTCTAAAAGAACGCCGCATCACGGACTTGATGGGGACCCTGCATACCGTCTTGGCAGGCCAAAAAGAATATTCTCCTGAATTAATGGAGGGAATCTTGACCCATCCCAATCCTCTAAGTTCTCAGGAGCAAGCAGTCCTAAAAGAAGTCGCCAAAGGAGCTTCCAACCAAGAAATTGCTGATCGGTTATTTCTCTCTAACGGGACCATCCGCAATTATATGTCAGCCATTCTGACCAAGTTGGATGCAGAGAACCGGACCGAGGCAGCAAAGATTGCCCAAGAAAGGGGCTGGCTATAAGCAAGCAAAGTTTCTAGGATTCCTAGAGACTTTTTTTGATTGGATTGTTCTTTTTTAGGACAACTCTCATTAATCGGATTTGGATAGAAAATTCAGAAAATTTGTGATTTTTACTTGAAATATTTTCCAAAAATGGTATGATAGTAGCATGCTCATTTGATAATCAAAGAAACAGAAAGGAGAGACATGGAGAAAATTACCTTAGAAACTGCAAAGACAGGTTCAGAGCTTGTGCTAGAAACGCTTCGAGATCTTGGGATTGATACCATTTTTGGCTACCCAGGTGGAGCGGTTTTGCCCCTTTACGATGCTATTTATAGTTTTAAAGGGATCAAACACATTCTTGGCCGACATGAACAAGGGTGCTTGCATGAAGCTGAAGGCTACGCCAAATCAACTGGAAAGTTGGGTGTCGCAGTCGTCACTAGTGGACCTGGGGCAACCAATGCCATTACAGGTATTGCAGATGCCATGAGTGATAGTGTCCCTCTTCTTGTATTTACTGGACAGGTCAACCGTTCCGGTATCGGGAAGGATGCCTTCCAAGAGGCAGATATTGTTGGGATTACCATGCCGATCACCAAGTACAATTACCAAGTACGAGAGACAGCAGATATTCCACGGATTATTACTGAAGCGGTCCATATTGCGACAACTGGTCGTCCAGGCCCTGTCGTCATTGACCTTCCAAAAGATGTCTCTGCCTTAGAAACAGATTATATATTCAACCCAGCAATCAACATTCCAAGTTACCAGCCGACCATTGAGCCAAATGAATTACAGATTAAGAAAATCTTGAAGCAATTGGGCAAGGCTAAGAAACCAGTCCTTTTGGCTGGGGGTGGCGTTAGCTATGCGGAAGCGGCAGAAGAATTGGTAGCCTTAGCAGAACGCTATCAGATCCCTGTAGTGACTAGCCTTTTAGGTCAGGGAACGATTGCGACAAACCATCCTCTCTTCCTTGGAATGGGTGGGATGCACGGTTCTTTTGCGGCAACATTGCTATGACAGAAGCAGATTTATGATTAGCATCGGTTGTCGTTTTGATGATCGTCTGACGGAAATCCAAAGACCTTTGCGAAGAATGCCAAAGTCGCTCATATTGATATTGACCCAGCAGAGATTGGTAAAATCATTGCAGTCGATATTCCCGTCGTTGGTGATGCCAAAGAAAGCTCTTACAAACAATTGTTGGCAGAGCCAGTCGTTCATAACAATACGGAGAAATGGATCGAGAAAGGTCACCCAAAAGATAAGAACCGGGTTCGTTCTTACGATAAGAAAGAACGCGTGGTCCAACCCCAAGCAGTTATTGAACGCGTGGGTGAGTTGACTAAGGGGGATGCCATCGTCGTGACAGACGTTGGCCAACACCAAATGTGGGCAGCTCAGTACTACCCATACCAAAACGAACGGCAGTTGGTGACTTCTGGTGGTCTAGGGAACCATGGGATTCGGTGTACCAGCTGCAATTGGTGCTAAGATTGCTAATCCAGACAAAGAAGTCGTGCTCTTTGTCGGCGATGGTGGCTTCCAGATGACCAACCAAGAATTGGCAATCTTGAATGTTTACAAGATTCCGATCAAGGTCATCATGCTCAACAACCATTCACTTGGGATGGTTCGGCAGTGGCAAGAAGCCTTCTATGATGGACGAACATCAGAGTCCGTCTTTGAAACCTTGCCAGACTTCCAATTGATGGCGCAAGCCTATGGGATTAAGAATTACAAATTTGATAATCCCGAAACCCTTAGAGAAGGATTTGGAAGTCATTACCGAAGATGTACCAATGTTCATCGAGATCGACATTTCTCGGAAAGAACACGTTTTACCAATGGTACCAGCTGGTAAGAGCAATCATGAGATGTTGGGGGTGAAGTTTAATGCGTAGAATGTTAACAGCCAAACTTCAAAACCGGTCTGGGGTTCTCAATCGCTTTACCGGTGTCTTGTCTAGACGACAAGTCAACATTGAGAGCATCTCAGTAGGAGCGACAGAAAATCCGAATGTATCACGGATTACCATCATCATTGATGTTGCGTCTCATGATGAAGTGGAACAAATCATCAAGCAACTCAACCGCCAGGTCGATGTGATTCGCGTCCGAGACATTACAGATAAACCTCACCTCGAGCGTGAAGTGATTCTGATCAAGGTCTCAGCGCCTGCAGAGAAACGGGCAGAATTGCTGGCCATTATCCAGCCCTTCCGCGCGACTGTGGTAGACGTGGCTCCAAGCTCCATCACCGTGCAGATGACAGGAAATGCAGAGAAGAACGAAGCTCTCTTACGTGTCATTCGTCCTTATGGGATTAAGAATGTCGCACGGACTGGTGCAACTGGCTTTACCCGCGATTAAAAGCCCACCATTCAAAATAGTTACTACCGCCTAAGAGGCAATAAAAATAGAAAAGAGAGAAAAAACTATGGCAGTTCAAATGGAATACGAAAAAGATGTAAAAGTAGCAGCACTTGACGGTAAAAAAATCGCCGTTATCGGTTATGGCTCACAAGGTCATGCCCACGCTCAAAACTTGCGTGACTCAGGTCATGATGTGATCATCGGTGTACGTCCAGGTAAATCTTTTGATAAAGCAAAAGAAGATGGTTTTGATACTTACACAGTAGCAGAAGCAACTAAATTAGCTGATGTCATCATGATCTTGGCTCCAGACGAAATCCAACAAGAATTGTACGAAGCAGAAATTGCTCCAAACTTGGAAGCTGGTAATGCTGTTGGATTTGCACATGGTTTCAACATCCACTTCGAATTCATCAAAGTTCCTGCAGATGTAGATGTCTTCATGTGTGCGCCTAAAGGACCTGGTCACTTGGTACGTCGTACGTATGAAGAAGGATTTGGTGTTCCTGCACTTTACGCTGTCTACCAAGACGCTACAGGAAATGCTAAAGATATCGCCATGGACTGGTGTAAAGGTGTTGGTTCAGCACGCGTTGGTCTTTTGGAAACAACTTATAAAGAAGAAACTGAAGAAGATTTGTTTGGAGAACAAGCCGTTCTCTGTGGTGGTTTGACTGCCCTTATCGAAGCAGGTTTTGAAGTCTTGACGGAAGCTGGATACGCTCCAGAATTGGCTTACTTTGAAGTACTTCACGAAATGAAACTCATCGTTGACTTGATCTACGAAGGTGGATTCAAGAAAATGCGTCAATCAATCTCTAACACTGCTGAATACGGTGACTACGTGTCAGGTCCACGTGTGATCACTGAACAAGTGAAAGAAAACATGAAAGCCGTTCTTGCGGATATCCAAAATGGTACATTTGCCAACGACTTTGTGAACGACTACAAAGCTGGTCGTCCAAAATTGACTGCTTACCGTGAACAAGCGGCTAACCTTGAAATCGAAAAAGTTGGTGCTGAATTGCGTAAAGCAATGCCATTCGTTGGAAAAAATGACGACGACGCCTTTAAAATCTATAACTAATGAGGTGATGGTGAAGTTGGGAGAAATCCCAACTTCTTTTTCATCAATAGCAGAGATGGATTGGAAGGTGTTTTCAACCATTTAGCAGAGTCTGTATGAAGAGACGTGCCATATCGAACATTTTGGGTGATTTTTCTGAAAATTTGGAAAACACGCTGAAATTTTTGCAGTCTTTTGATATAATTAGATGAAATAAGGAGAAGAAGAGGAAGACCATGATAACATCGAAAGATATCATAAAAGCCCACAAGGTCTTAAAGGGTGTGGTTGTTGAGACTCCCTTAGATTATGATCATTATTTATCCGAAAAATATGGAGCAAAAATCTATTTAAAGAAGGAAAATGCGCAACGGGTTCGTTCCTTTAAGATTCGTGGAGCCTACTACGCGATTTCTCAGTTGAATGAGAAAGAGAGAGAGCGAGGAGTAGTCTGTGCCTCAGCAGGGCAATCACGCTCAAGGAGTTGCCTACACCTGCCGGGAGATGAAAATCCCAGCGACCATCTTTATGCCGATTACGACACCTCAGCAAAAGATTAGCCAGGTTCGTTTCTTCGGTGGAGAATATGTGACCATTAAATTAGTAGGAGATACTTTTGATGCTTCTTCTAAGGCGGCGCAGGAATATACCGAACTTAAAAACTGTACCTTCATTGATCCATTTGATGATGCCAATGTCCAAGCAGGTCAAGGAACTGTAGCCTACGAAGTTCTAGAGGAAGCTAAAAAAGAGTCCATCGACTTCGATGCGGTGTTAGTACCAGTCGGTGGAGGGAGGCCTCATCGCCGGAGTATCCACCTATATCAAGGAACAAGCGCCGGAAATCGAGGTTATTGGAATTGAAGCAGATGGGGCTCGGTCGATGAAGGCAGCCTTTGAAGCTGGAGGCCCGGTAAAACTCAAACAGATTGATAAGTTTGCGGATGGGATTGCTGTTCAAAAGGTAGGGCCAGTTGACTTATGAGGCAACGAAAAAAAATGTTGAGACCTTGATTGGCGTCAACGAGGGCTTGATCTCTGAGACCTTGATTGATCTTTATTCTAAGCAAGGCTTGGTTGCAGAACCAGCTGGAGCTGCCAGTGTTGCAGCCTTAGAAGTGTTGAGAGAGTATATCAAAGGGAAGACCATTTGCTGTGTGATTTCTGGGGGGAACAATGATATTAACCGGATGCCAGAGATGGAAGAGCGAGCTTTGATCTATGATGGTATCAAACACTACTTTATCGTCAACTTCCCGCAACGTCCAGGAGCTCTTCGAGAATTTGTAAATGATATCTTAGGACCAAATGACGATATCACGCGGTTTGAGTACATCAAACGAGCAAGTAAGGGGACTGGCCCAGTCTTGATTGGGGTTGCTTTGGCAGATAAGCATGACTATGCAGGTCTGATCAATCGGATTGAACAATTTGACCCTTCTTTCATTAACCTAAATGGAAATGAAACCCTCTATAACATGTTGGTATGATGGCTTCTTTAACAAAGAGTCACTTAAAAAAGTAATAAAATAAAAAGGAGAATCAGGAAATGATTTGGATTTTTCTATTGGCTATTCTAGTAGTTGGAGCTACTGTATTCATTAGCTCACTCTATGTGGTGAAACAACAATCTGTTGCAATTATTGAGCGTTTTGGACGCTATCAAAAGATCAGCAACAGTGGGATTCATGTTCGTGCACCATTTGGTATCGATAAAATTGCTGCGCGTGTGCAATTGCGTCTCTTACAAAGCGAGATTGTAGTCGAAACTAAGACACAAGATAACGTATTCGTTACCATGAATGTCGCGACACAATACCGTGTAAATGAAAACAATGTAACGGATGCTTACTACAAATTGATGCGTCCAGAAGCCCAGATCAAATCTTACATCGAGGATGCTCTGCGCTCATCTGTTCCAAAGTTGACCTTGGATGAATTGTTTGAGAAAAAGGATGAAATCGCCCTTGAGGTTCAAAAACAAGTAGCTGAAGAAATGTCAACCTACGGGTATATCATTGTAAAAACCTTGATTACCAAGGTTGAACCAGATGCTGAAGTGAAGCAGTCAATGAATGAGATCAACGCTGCTCAACGGAAACGTGTGGCTGCCCAAGAATTGGCTGAAGCGGATAAGATTAAAATTGTTACTGCAGCCGAAGCGGAAGCTGAAAAAGATCGCCTTCACGGGGTCGGGATTGCAGAACAACGGAAGGCTATTGTAGATGGTTTGGCAGATTCTATCAAGGAATTGAAAGACACCAATGTGAATTTGACAGAAGAACAGATTATGTCGATTCTTTTGACCAACCAATATTTGGATACTTTGAATAACTTTGCAGAAACAAGGCACCAATACCCTCTTCTTACCAGCAAATCCGGATGGCGTAGAGAATATTCGCACCCAAATCCTCTCAGCTTTAAAAGCTAAATAACAAAATATCTGACTTTTTTAAAATTGTTCGTATTTTCAGCTATTATGGTTGACAAAATATGCAAAAAATTTTATATTAGTATTGGAAATAATAATATAGGAGAAGAATCATGGCTAAATCGAACTTCGAAAAAGTGGAATCAGTTGTTGGTTGGGTACGTGATAAAAAGATCACTGGCTATCGTATCAGTAAAGAAACGAACGCCCGTGAAATGTCTATCATTGCACTTGCGCAAGGTCGTGCAAAAGTGAAAAACATTTCGTTTGAAACTGCGCTTGGCTTGATCGATTTTTATGATAAGAATCATCAAAAATTCGAAAATTAAACTTAGATATAAAAAAGAAGGGAAAAAACTTCCCTTCTTTTTATATAGTATAAATCAGGATATCGTAGGAAAGTATCACTAGCTTTCTTCATATCTATCAAAGGATTTTCAACAAGTTTATGTGTGGAATCATAGCTTTCAATTGATGGTATTTAAAAACTCCCTCATCGGAAGGACTTCCAGTGAGGGAGTTTGTTTTAGTTTAAGAAACGTTGTAAGAATTCTTTGGTCCGTTCTTCTTTTGGATTGGTAAAGATTTCTTTTGGATCACCTTGTTCAGCGATGACCCCCTTGTCCATAAAGATAACACGACTTGAGACGTCTCGTGCAAATTCCATTTCGTGGGTGACCACGATCATGGTTAAGCCTTCTTTGGCTAAGTCTTGCATAATTTTAAGCACTTCCCCGACCATTTCAGGGTCCAGAGCAGAGGTTGGCTCATCAAAAAGAATAGCATCCGGATCCATAGAGAGGGCCCGAGCGATAGCGACCCGTTGTTTTTGCCCTCCTGAAAGTTGTTTTGGACGAGCAGCCCAATAAGGTTCTCCCATACCAACTTTCTCTAAATTCGCTTTAGCAATCTTCTCAGCCGTTTCTCTGTCCCGTTTTAGGACAGTTGTCTGAGCGACAATGGTATTTTCTAAGACATTTAAGTTTTCAAATAGGTTGAAGCTTTGGAACACCATGCCCAATTTTTCCCGATAGTGGGTGAGATCATAGTCAGGATCAAGAACGTTTTGCCCCCGGTAGAGGATTTCCCCATCAGTCGGTGTCTCTAAGAGATTGATGGAGCGAAGGAAGGTAGATTTCCCACTACCAGAGCTCCCAATGATAGAGATTACTTCGCCCTTCTCAACAGAAAGAGAGATGTCCTTCAAAACTTCGTTTTGACCGTAGGATTTTTTTAAGTGTTTGATTTCAAGTATTTTTTCTGCCATTATTTCACCTCTTTGACTTGCATTTGATTGGCACCTGTTGTATAGGTATCAGAATCTAAGCGACGTTCGATGTAACGAAGGATACGGGTGATAGTGAAGTCAGGATAAAGTAAATAACCGCAATAATAGTAAAGGTTGGGAAGTATTGGTAGTTTTGAGTTGCGACCGTATTTCCTGTAAAGTAAAGTTCGACCACGGAGATAACATTCAAGACAGATGTATCCTTGATGTTAATGACAAATTCATTCCCTGTCGCTGGCAAGATATTGCGAATAACTTGAGGAAGGACGACCTTGCGCATGGTTTGTCCATGGGTCATTCCTAGAGCAGTCGCTGCTTCAAACTGACCAGTATCCACTGCTAAGATTCCTCCACGAACAATCTCGCTCATATAAGCCCCTGTATTGATCGAAACAATAAAGATGGCGGCCCAGGTACGATCCAAGGAAATGTTGAAGGCTTGGGCTGAACCGTAGAAAATAACCATGGATTGAACGATCATCGGAGTTCCGCGGAAGATTTCAATGTAGACATTGAGGAACCAACCAAAGAATGTTTGCAAGGCAGCGAGAGCCTTGTTTTTAGACATAGGCGCAGTCCGGAAGACACCGATCAACAAACCGATAATCAAACCAGCAATGGTCCCTGTCATGGAGATGAGGAGGGTCATACCAGTTCCACGTAAGAACTGTGGGCCATTATCTTTCAAAATCTTCATCATTTGGCTGAAGAAAGTCTGCTCATCATCGCTAGCATCGCTGGAAGCTGGTTGCTTCTTGATCATATCATCCATGAGTTTGACTTGGTCTTCAGATGAAATTTTCGCTAGTGCCGCATTGACTTGGTCAAGTCTAGCGTCACCCTTCTTCATCCCGATAGCGATGGTCGCATCTTCTTCCCCAACTTCAAATCCTTTTTGAATTGGATCATCTTAAATTTTGAATTAGCGGACTCAGCTGTCAAGGCTTCTGGACGCTCAGAAACATAGGCATCGATAACACCAGATTCTAAAGCTTGACGCATTTGGGCGAAATCACCCATTGCAGTTTCTTGTTTTGCACCCTTGAGTTGGGAGATGAGAGAGTAGAGGTAGACCCCTTGTTGAGAGGTGACCTTGGCATCCTTAAAGTCATCTAGACTAGAGGCATTCGCATAGTTTCCATCTTTGCGGACCAGCATGACTGGCTCACTAGTATAGTAGCTATTAGAAAAAGCAACCTCTTTTTTGCGCTCAGCAGTAGGACTCATCCCGGCGATGATCATATCGATTTTCCCAGAAGTGAGGGCTGGAATTAGTCCGTTCCAAGATGTTTTTACGATCAGAGGTTTTTTACCTAGTCCCTCAGCAACCTTTTTGGCGATTTGAACATCGTACCCGTTGGCATATTGATTGGTGCCATCAATCTTTACGGCTCCATTTGAATCATCTTCTTGAGTCCAGTTGAAAGGAGCATACGCAGCCTCCATTCCAATCCGGAGATACTCATCTGCTTTGACAATATGGCTCATTCCCAGACACAAAAGTAGTCCGGTAAAGAGAGCATAAATTGTTTTTTTCATGTAGTCTCCTCTTCCTTTATAAATAGTATCATCTTATTGTACAGGAAATTGGTCTACTTTTCAAACCTGATAGCCTTTTCATGAAAAAATGCTATAATAAACCAAAGGAGTATAGGGGAAATGAAAAAAATTCTGTATGTTCTATTGGCAGTGATAGCCTGTCTATTTGTAACAGGTCTTTGTAAAAGCGGATGGTCCTTCCTATGAGGTTCAGTCTTATCGGGGGACTCTTACCTTGGAAACTTGGGATGATGCTACCTATGAGGAAGAATTGGTCTATCATTTTACAACTTCCTATAATGGTCAATATGTCAGCTTGGGAAGTGCTGGTAAAATGCCTCAAGGTTTTGAAATAGTAATTCCTCCTTTGGTGGAAGTGGAAGGTAGAACCTTGTCGCAAGAACCAGAAGTTCATAATTTAGGCGATGGTTATCAGGTGAAGATTTATAACGGCGGAAGTGCAGGGGATACTGTAAAGATAAAGGTTACCTGGCGCTTAAAAAACCTGCTCTATGTTCACCAAGATATCCTATTATTGAACTGGAAACCAATCAGTGATGGGGATCAAGAGGTCAAAAAAGTAGAGTTACAGGTTATCCCGAAATTTGCCACAGCTGCCTCGAAATCGGAACTGAATATCCATACGGCTTATATGGGGGCTGAGGCAACTGTTCAGAAAGAAGAAGCAAACTATAAGGCTACTCTAGAGAATCTGAAACGAAAAGAAGGTGTTGAAATTTATGCTTACTGGCGGAAATCGGATGTAGCTTCCTTTGGGGAATCCTATCGCGATACAGGCTTGATGGAGGAGTCCAACTATCATCGGACGGAAGCAGGAATTGTTCAAAAACGGACCTGGATTCGCCTATTTATGAAGGTCCTACTCCCAATCCTTATTCTGTTCATCCTTCTTCTTGCTATTTATTATCGTCATCGATTCATGCAATCTGTGACTTCTACCAGAGTTTTCCCAAAAAATAGCCGCTTGTATGAGATTCCAAATGACGTTGCGCCTCTACTAATGGCCTCGATTGTATACTCTACAGAGCTAGATGAGATTTCTCCAACCAAAAAACATGCTCGGGGCGCCTTTAAATTTGATCAGTTGGTGCAAGCAACCTTACTTGATTTGATTGATCGAAAAAATATCATCTGTGAGCAATACGACACTCATACAGTTTTAACCATTCAAAATGAAGATACATTGGATGAATTTGAGCGCGAGTTTCTTAGACTTGCTTTCGGTTCTCAAAAATATTGTAGAACAGATGACTTGTTTTCAGATTATGAAATTTCGGATTCTCTCTATAAATATGCCTCTGAGAAAGAGCAAGATGCCATTCGCAAGCGTGGAAAACAAGCGCAAGATCGGATTGATGCAGCGATTTCTCGTGTCGCTCAGGCAGTTCAACAAAAGATCCAAACCTTTGCCCTTTCTCCTTACTACCGTCCTTTAGAGGTAGGGGAGGAACGTGCAGGCCGTATGTGTCTCTTCTTTGGATGGGCTGCATGGAGCATTGCTTTGGTAGCCGGTCTAATTGCTTATTTCATCTTGAATTGGCTCTCTATCTTTTGTGTGATCTATGTGTTGGTGATGTGGATTCTTCCGGCATCCTTCCAAGGGAAGTTCACCCTCTATCGACGGGATGGAGTCCCAACGGACCTCGGTGCAGAACAGCGCTATTACTGGGATAGCTTCCGTAATATGTTGCGGGATATCGCTCATTTGGAAGAAGCAGAAGTTCAATCGCTAGTCTTATGGAATCGTTTGTTAGTCTATGCCACTCTATTTGGTTTTGCAGATCAAGTAAGTAAAGTGATGAAACTTCGTCAAATCCACTTGGATAACCCAAGTATGGATGCCTATGTCTACACTCCATTTCGTAGTAATCTGATCCATTCCAGCCATCTCTTATCTACTTATGGAACGACCGCGACAACTGCTAGTCATTTTACAGTGTCTTCAAGCGGTAGTTCTGGTGGTGGCTTCTCTGGTGGCGGTGGTGGCGGTGGTTTCGGTGCTTTTTAGAGTCGCACAAGTGCTAGCTAGCCACAGTTGTAGTTACAATTTTAGAGAAGTGAGGTAGGATCTACCTCACTTTTTTTAGTCTATGCATCCTTGCAAGCACATCTGGTTCTATGGCTAGAAATGTGTTATAATATAGCAAATGTAAGTTTAGGAGAAGAAGATGTTTATCATTGAAGTGATAAAAGCGATTCTTTTTGGAATCGTTGAAGGAGTCACCGAGTGGCTTCCAATCTCAAGTACAGGTCATTTGATTTTGATCCAAGACTTTATTCAGTTTAAGGATCAGAACCCTGCCTTTATGGAGATGTTTAATGTCGTTATTCAGCTTGGTGCAATTATGGCCGTCGTCGTAATTTACTTCGACAAGCTTTATCCCTTTAAGCCTGGAAAATCGAAAAAAGAGGTGAGACGGACTTGGCAATTGTGGGCCAAGGTTGCTGTAGCGACCCTGCCTTTGCTCTTTGTCTTTAAATTGGATGATTGGTTTGAAGCTCATTTTCATAACTCTTTTTCTGTAGCCATCATGCTGATCACCTATGGTTGGGCCTTTATTTACCTTGAAAAACGAGAGCAAGTAGAACCAGAAGTGACGGAATTACACAAGTTGCCTTATAAGACTGCTCTCTATATTGGTTTGTTCCAAGTCTTGTCACTTTTCCCAGGGACCAGTCGGTCAGGTGCAACGATTGTAGGTGGTTTGGTCAATGGAGTTAGCCGTTCTGTTGTGACAGAATTTACCTTCTATCTGGGGATTCCTGCCATGTTTGGAGCTAGCCTATTAAAGGTCGCTAAGTTTGTCTTGGGAGGAAATGCTTTAAGTTTCAGCCAAGGGACGATCCTTTTGGTCGCTATGGCAGTTGCCTTCGGAGTCAGTATGGTAGCAATTCGCTTCTTGACAGATTATGTTAAAACTCATGACTTCACGGTTTTTGGAAAATATCGGATTGTTTTGGGAGCGATTTTGCTGATCTATGCAGTAATAAAAATCTTTATCTAATCATGAGATAGGAGTGCTTCTTCTTTCTCTTCAAATGGCTATGTTTGAGGGGGGAGGAAGTGCTCTTTTGTTTAAGGTTTTTTCATATCTGAGGTGGGGGGTCATGTTTTGAAAAATATGTCCCTTTTTAGTATAATAGAAAGACTAACAGTATGAGGTGCAGTCATGAAGATGAAGCAAATCAGTGATTCAACCATAAAAATCACGATTCAATTAGAGGATTTAGAAGAACGAGGCATGGAAATGGCCGATTTTTTGGTGCCTCAAGAAAAAACAGAAGAATTTTTCTATACCATCTTAGATGAATTGGAAATGCCAGAAAGCTTCTTAGACAGTGGCATGTTAAGTTTCCGAGTGACTCCTAAGCCGGATAAGCTCGATGTGTTTTGTGACCAAATCAAAAATTGATCAGCATCTAAATTTTGAAGATTTTTCCGACTTGCCTGATATGGAAGAATTGTCGCAAATGTCTCCGGACGAATTTATCAAGACCTTGGAAAAAACCATCTCTGAAAAGAGTAAGGGAGACGGCGATGCTATCCGTCATTTAGAAGCTGAGGAATTGGCTGATGAGAATCAGCTTTCAGAAGAAGATACACCGAATCATCCAGTAGATACACGGTATATTTATTATATCCTCCAGTTTTCTCAGTTAGAAGAAGTGATTCGGTTTACAAAAGACAGTTCATTATGCGGTCGAGACTTCGGAACTTTATAAAATGGACGGGATTTACTATTTAACCGTCTTGATTGATTTGGAAGGGTGCCCGCAAGATTATCCAGGTTGGCTCTTGGCAACCATGCGTGAATATGCAGAAGACACAGATACTACTAGAGCTGTCCTCCAGGAACATGGTCATCTCTTGCTCGTCTCAGATGCTATTCACGAACTTCAAAAGGTTAATTTGGTATGATTACTTTTCCATTACAATTTATCCTGGTCCTGATTGCAACTTTTTTGATCAGTTTGATTCTAACTCCCTTTGTGAGGTTACTGGCCTTTAAAATAGATGCTGTAGACTATCCAAATGCGCGTCGGATCAATAAAAAACCCATGCCCAGCGCTGGTGGTTTAGCCATTCTTCTTGCTTTCACCATTGCAACCGTGGTATTGCTACCGATGATTACCAAAGGCTATGTAGCTAAGACATCATATCTGACCTATACTTTACCAGTTGTTGTTGGAGGATGGATCATTGGCCTGACTGGTTTAATCGATGATATAAAAGAATTATCACCGCGGTTAAAGATGTTGGGGATTTTCCTAGGGGCCAGTGTGATCTGGTTCTTTACAGATTTTCGCTTAAATGATTTCAAGATCCCTTTTGGAGGGCCATTTCTTCATTTTGATCCCTGGTTGTCCTATATTTTAACAGTCATTTGGATCATTTCGATTACCAATGCAGTCAATTTGATTGATGGTTTGGATGGCCTGGTCAGTGGGGTTTCGATTATTTCCTTGGTGACGATGGGGATTGTTTCTCATTTCTTTCTCCCAGTGCCCAATCTCTTTCTGACTATGACGATTTTTGTCTTAGTCATGGCCATTGCTGGTTTCTTCCCCTTTAATTATCATCCAGCGATTCTTTATTTAGGGGATACAGGAGCCCTCTTCATTGGTTTTATGATTGCTGTTTTGTCCTTGCAAGGTCTTAAGAATGCGACGGCTGTTGCAGTTGTTACGCCGATGATTATCTTGGGAGTTCCCATTACGGATACCTTTTTAGCGATTGTTCGTCGGACTCTCTCTGGTCAGAAGTTCTATGCCCCAGACCGGAATCACTTGCACCATCGCCTACTTTCTTTGGGCTTAACGCATCGTGGAACCGTCTTGGTCATCTATGGGATTTCGATGATTTGCTATGATTTCTCTTCTATTGAATATTTCGACTCGTATTGGTGGCGTTCTGCTTGTCATCGGTTTGGTATTAGGAGTTGAATTATTAGCAGAATTGATTGGAGTCCTAGGTCCGAACCATAGTCCGCTCCTAAATTGCTTACGCTATATAGGAAATTCTGCCTATCGAGAGGAAGTTCGACAAAATAGAAAAAATAAGACTAAATAAGAACGATTCTAAACACCAGAAAAGCCTTTTAGGCTTTTTTTTGTTATACTAGATAAGACAAAACTCTATAGCAGAAAGGAATACAAATGTCAGTATTAGAGATTAAAGATCTTCATGTAGAAATTGAAGGCAAGGAAATTTTAAAAGGCGTGAACTTGACCCTTAAAACAGGGGAAATCGCAGCCATCATGGGACCTAACGGGACAGGGAAATCCACCCTATCTGCAGCGATCATGGGGAATCCAAACTATGAAGTGACCAAGGGTGAGATTCTATTTGATGGAGTGAATATCCTTGAATTGGAAGTGGATGAACGTGCTCGCATGGGCCTTTTCTTGGCTATGCAATACCCATCAGAAATTCCAGGAATTACCAATGCTGAATTCCTTCGTGCAGCCATGAATGCAGGCAAAGAAGAGGACGAAAAAATTTCTGTTCGTGATTTCATCACAAAATTGGACCAGAAAATGGAACTCCTCAATATGAAGGAAGAGATGGCAGAACGCTATTTGAACGAAGGTTTCTCAGGTGGTGAGAAGAAACGCAATGAAATTCTGCAATTATTGATGTTGGAACCGAAGTTTGCCCTCCTTGATGAGATTGACTCTGGTTTGGATATCGATGCCCTTAAAGTAGTTTCAAAAGGGGTCAATGAAATGCGTGGCGAAGGTTTTGGTGCCATGATCATTACCCACTACCAACGTCTTTTAAACTACATTACTCCTGATGTGGTTCACGTGATGATGGAAGGTCGTGTTGTCCTTTCAGGTGGCCCTGAGCTTGCTGTGCGTTTGGAGCGTGAAGGATACGCGAAATTAGCAGAAGAGTTAGGTTACGACTACAAAGAAGAACTCTAATCTTGTGTCCAAAACTGAACAGGATCTTTGAGGAGGAGTAAATGACCAAAGAAAATATCAAACTTTTTTCAGAAATGCATGCAGAGCCCCAATGGTTGCAGGACTTGCGTCAGAAGGCTTTTGATAAAATTGATGATTTAGAACTACCCGTGATTGAACGCGTGAAATTTCATCGTTGGAATCTTGGCGATGGAACGATCACAGAAAGTGAGCAGCTCACGGCTGTGCCAGACTTTACTGCGATTGACAATCAATTAAAATTGGTTCAGCATGGAACCCATACAGTATTTGAACAGATTCCAGTTGACTTGGCCAACCAGGGAGTCATCTTTACAGACTTCCACTCAGCCCTGGAAGTAATTCCAGAGGTCGTAGAGGAATTTTTCATGTCATCCGTTAAATATGATGATGACAAGTTGGCAGCCTACCACACAGCTTATTTCAATAGTGGAGCTGTTCTCTATATTCCAGATCATGTAGAAATCGCGGAGCCAATCGAGGGTGTCTTCTACCAGGATAGTGATAGCGATGTGCCATTTAACAAGCACATCTTGATTATCGCTGGTAAGAACAGTAAGCTTAGTTACCTTGAACGGTTAGAGTCACGTGGAGAAGGTAGTGCCAAGGCAACTGCTAATATCACAGTAGAAGTGATTGCACGTTCAGGTGCGCAAGTGAAGTTTGCTGCGATTGATCGTCTTGGTGAGAATGTCACTGCCTATATTAGCCGCCGTGGGAAACTAGGTAAGGATGCTAGCATTGACTGGGCAATCGGTGTCATGAACGAAGGGAATGTCGTTGCTGACTTTGATAGTGACTTGATAGGAAACGGCAGCCATGCAGACCTTAAGGTCGTAGCTCTGTCTAGTGGGCGTCAAGTGCAAGGGATTGATACCCGTGTAACCAACTATGGTTGCAATTCGGTAGGGAACATTCTCCAACATGGTGTCATTCTTGAAAAGGCAACCTTGACCTTCAACGGGATTGGCCACATTATCAAGGGAGCAAAAGGGGCAGATGCCCAACAAGAAAGCCGTGTGTTAATGCTTTCTGACCAAGCTCGTTCCGATGCTAACCCAATTCTTTTGATCGATGAAAATGATGTGACTGCAGGTCACGCAGCTTCTATCGGTCAGGTAGATCCAGAAGACATGTACTACCTCATGAGCCGTGGCTTGGATCAGGCAACTGCAGAACGCCTAGTGGTTCGTGGTTTCCTTGGATCTGTGATCGTGGAGATTCCAGTCAAAGAAGTTCGTGAAGAAATGATCCAAACCATTGAAGATAAATTATTGAAGAGATAAACATGATAGATGTCGAAAAGATTCGGAAAGATTTCCCGATTTTAGATCAAATAGTGAATGATGAGCCGCTTGTCTATTTAGATAATGCAGCGACGACACAAAAACCAAAAGCTGTCCTAGAAGCGGTGAATCGCTATTACCAAGAGGATAATGCCAATGTTCACCGCGGGGTTCATACTTTGGCAGAACGGGCGACCGCATCCTATGAAGCAGCAAGAGAAACTGTCCGTCGTTTTATAAATGCTTCCTCGACCAAAGAGGTCTTGTTTACGAGAGGGACCACGACAGGCTTGAACTGGATTGGGCGGTTTGCAGAGGAAATCCTCGAAGAGGGGGATGAGGTCCTCATCTCTATTATGGAACACCATTCCAACATCCTTCCTTGGCAGGAAGCTTGTCGGAAGACAGGGGCGAAGTTGGTCTATGCCTACTTGAAAGACGGTGGTCTGGATCTAGAGGATTTCCGAGAAAAATTGACAGATCGAACCAAATTTGTTTCCATTACCCATGCTTCTAACGTTCTCGGGGTGATCAATCCTATCCAGGAACTCGCTCAATTGGCTCATGAAAAAGGAGCCATTATGGTAGTGGATGGGGCTCAATCAGTCCCGCATATGAAAATTGATGTGCAAAAACTAGATGCAGACTTCTTTGTCTTTTCCGGGCATAAAATGGCTGGACCGACAGGAATTGGAGTCTTGTATGGAAAAGAGCACTATCTCAACCAAATGTCACCTGTTGAATTTGGTGGGGAAATGATTGACTTTGTCTATGAACAATCCGCAACCTGGAAGGAACTCCCTTGGAAATTCGAAGCTGGGACTCCAAATATGGCTGGCGCTATTGGTTTAGCTGCGGCGATTGATTATTTGGAGGCCATTGGCATGGATGCAATTGAGCATCACGAGCAAGACTTGATTGCCTACGTCTTTCCCAAACTTCAAGCAATTGAAGGCTTGAAAATCTATGGCTCCCAAGATTTAGCGAAACGCTCTGGGGTGATTTCCTTCAACTTAGGGGATCTGCATCCTCATGATCTTGCGACTGCCTTGGATTATGAAGGGGTTGCCGTTCGGGCAGGCCACCATTGTGCTCAACCTTTGATCCAGTATTTGGAGGTTCCAGCGACTGCTCGAGCTAGCTTTTATCTCTACAATACAAAGGAAGACTGTGATAAGCTTGTAGAAGCGCTGATAAAAACAAAGGAGTTTTTCAATGGCACTTTCTAAATTAGATAGCCTCTATATGGCTGTAGTAGCTGACCATTCAAAAAATCCCCACCACCATGGAAAGATTGAAGGGGTTGAACAAATCAACTTAAACAATCCAACCTGTGGCGATGTGATTAGTTTGTCTGTTCAGTTTGATGATGAAGGACTAGTCAAGGACATTGCCTTTGTCAACTCAGGTTGTACGATTTCGACGGCTTCTGCTAGTATGATGACAGACGTTGTCCTAGGAAAATCCAAGGAAGAAGTGCTAGAGTTGGCGACTATTTTTCAGAAATGGTCCAAGGCAAAGAAGATGCCCGTCAAGACCAGTTGGGAGATGCAGCCTTTTTAGCTGGGGTTGCTAAATTTCCACAACGGATCAAGTGCTCGACCCTGGCTTGGAATGCTCTCAAAAAAGCAATCGATGCTCAAGCCTAATGATGAATAAAAGTGATGAAGATTCAAGTCTGTTTTTTAACCGAGCTTCTGGTGAGAAGTGCTATTAACATTCGGCTGCTGATGGTCCAGGCTAGAAAAAGTAATCACATGTAAAGAGCACTAAAAAGAAAATGAAAGGAAAGATATGACAGAAGAAAGAGTAGAACCAAAACCAATTGATCTTGGTGAATATAAATTTGGCTTTCACGATGATGTAGACCCAATCTTGTCAACAGGAAAAGGGTTGAATGAATCGGTTATTCGTGAGTTGTCTGCTGCGAAAAATGAGCCAGAATGGATGCTGGAGTTCCGTTTGAAGTCTTATGAAGTATTTAAAAAAATGCCGATGCAAACTTGGGGAGCGGACTTGTCAGATATTGATTTTGATGATTTGATTTATTATCAAAAACCATCTGATAAACCTGCACGTAGCTGGGATGAAGTGCCTGAAAAAATTAAGGAAACATTTGAACGGATTGGTATTCCAGAAGCAGAGCGTGCTTACCTGGCCGGAGCAGCTGCTCAGTATGAGTCTGAAGTAGTTTACCATAATATGAAGGAAGAATTCCAAAAGCTCGGAATTATCTTTACGGACACAGATTCGGCTTTGAAGGAATATCCAGACTTGTTTAAGCAATACTTTGCTAAGTTGGTACCTCCAACGGATAATAAGTTGGCAGCCCTCAACTCAGCTGTTTGGTCAGGTGGGACCTTTATATATGTACCGAAGGGTGTAAAGGTCGATGTTCCGTTGCAGACCTACTTCCGGATTAATAATGAAAATACAGGTCAGTTCGAGCGGACTTTGATTATTGTTGACGAAGGCGCTAGCGTCCACTATGTAGAAGGATGTACAGCACCGACTTATTCAAGCAATAGCCTGCACGCAGCCATTGTCGAAATTTTTGCCTTGGATGGTGCTTATATGCGTTACACGACCATCCAAAACTGGTCCGACAATGTCTATAACTTGGTAACTAAACGGGCCAAAGCAACCAAAGATGCGACAGTTGAATGGATCGATGGAAACCTCGGAGCTAAAACGACCATGAAATACCCGTCTGTTTATCTGGATGGAGAAGGTGCGCGTGGGACTATGCTTTCTATCGCCTTTGCAAATGCGGGGCAACACCAAGATACAGGTGCCAAGATGATCCACAATGCTCCACATACCAGCTCTTCAATCGTCTCAAAATCCATCGCGAAAGGTGGAGGAAAGGTTGACTACCGTGGACAAGTGACCTTTAATAAAGATTCAGCGAAATCTGTCAGTCACATTGAGTGTGATACCATTATCATGGATGACTTATCTGCGTCAGATACCATTCCATTTAATGAAATCCATAACTCGCAAGTTGCTTTGGAGCACGAAGCTAAGGTTTCTAAGATTTCTGAAGAGCAACTCTATTACCTCATGAGCCGTGGTTTATCAGAATCAGAAGCGACTGAAATGATCGTCATGGGATTTGTAGAGCCTTTCACTAAAGAACTTCCAATGGAATATGCAGTTGAGCTCAACCGCTTGATTAGCTATGAAATGGAAGGATCTGTCGGTTAAGGGGATAAAAGGAGAAGCAAATGGGATTCTTAAAAAAATTATTTGGTAATGTTGAAAAAGCGAATAAGGGCGAAATTCCTGTTGAGGAAATTGTTCCACCCTTTACAATTGATCTAGCAGAAGAAGCAGATGATTATTGGAGACAGATGGAACAAAATCTCTTGATCAATGCTGTGAAGGCTGTTGGCGGTCCTGATAAAGCGGATCGTGCCTTTATGCTAGTGAATTTTAAGCCGGGTCAAGAAACATTTGATTTGTATTATCAAATCGATGGGAAATTAATTTCTTGGCAAGAATTGGATCCAGAACTTGTAGAAAAAATCCGCCTTCAACTCTTGCCTCAAGCACCAGCAGTAGCCCATGCAGTCAATGAAAATTACGAAGCTGCCAATGTTCCTGTGATTAGTTATGCCATGCTTCAATTAGAAACGGCGACCATGGCTTGGTTTGGTCGGAAGCTAACAACAGCTACACCTGAAGCTAGCTTATCTTTTGAAGAATTGGTAGCAGGTTGGCGTGCGGTGATTGAACAAGAAATCCCGACTCATCCAATAGACAGCGATACTGCTTTTCCTTATTTCGAAGTTTGATAGAAGTTCTGTTGACGGAATTGAATAAACAAAAAAAGAGGGTGACCTCTTTTTTTGTTTATGAGTATTTATAGTTTTTCGTTGACGTAGCGAACAAATTGATTCCACCACACCTTTAAGAAGAAACTTTTTTGGATATTTTCTCCGCTCACCATTTCCATACTAGGGGCTTTACCTTCGATATACCCTCGACCGATGGGTTCTGGATCAGTGTAGGTAAGGGTTCCGAGAGAAGTACCTTTCTTTATAGGAGCGCTAAATGAAGATTGGTTACTTTTAAAGGTGATTTTAGCTTCTGCTTGGCTTCCTTGTCGTTCGATCACGATGAAGTCATCCTTGGCAACAGCAGTGGCGTTTGTTTTCTTGCCATCGTGAACCGTTGATTTACTGTTGTTGTATGCTTCGCCTTTGCTGATAATGAGGCTTGGAACGAAGTTTTGGCTCACATAATTCATCAGGTTGGCTGTTGCAACAAATCGTGCGTAAGGGTCACCATCGATTGCCTCAACACCAATGACAACGGTAATCATTCGAATCCCATTTTGATTAGTAGAAGCGACAAATGAGATCCCTCCTTTTTCGGAATTTCCAGTTTTTAGACCATCCACCCCAGCTCGATAGCTGGGCATGTTTTCCAGCATATAGTTGCTACTCTCCAATTGAATTCCAGCAAATTCTGCATGGGAGAGGGAGGTGATTTTTGTAACTTCAGGAAAGTCTTCTAGAAGATGTTTTGCGATGACTGCCACATCATAAGCGCTCAGCTTATTTTCGGTATTTTTCTTTTTATTTTCCTCATCCCCATCAATGATAGATTGGTTCAATCCACTAGCATTCACAATCGTCGCATCTGTAATTCCCCAATCTTTGAGCTTTGCTTTCATGAGGAGGACGAATTTTTCTTCGCTACCAGCTACTTCAGCTAAGGCGATGGCGGCACTATTGGCGTTTGATACGAGGAGAGCAGTGAGCAAGTCCTTAACCTTGTATTTACGGGCTTCCATGGGAACGTTGCTGATTCCTTCAACAGCTGTCAGTTGATAGGCTTTATCAGAAATATCCACATCATCAGTTAAAGAGATTTTTCCTTGCTGAATGGCTTCGTAAACGAGATAAGTAGTCAAGAGATTGCTGATTCCGCCAACCTCTTTTTTCTCATCACTATTTTTTTCATAGAGTATTTTACCTGTTGTCCCATCAATCGCAATAGCATGCTGGGCTCCAAGGTCTAGGTCCTCCGCTTTTACAGGAGACGTACTGAGAAGCGCAAGTATTAGACAAAGAAGTAAGGTGATTATTTTTTTCACGTTTGAATCCTCGATTGTTTTTTGTCTCTACTATTGTATCATAAAAGAAGGCAACTGCTCTAATCCTATTTTGCTCTATTAGGACTCAAAGGTCATAGGCAAATTTGAAAGATAGTTGGTAAAATGGAAGAAATAGTGTATAATGGTAGAAAACCTAACATAAGGAGATAGTGATGAAAGTAAATAAACGGTTCGTACTGGCCGGTGTTTCTCTAGCCAGCGCTCTTCTATTGACAGCCTGCGGTGGTGGAAGCAGCAATCAATCTACTTATTCTTATATTTATTCAACAGATCCAAATACATTGGACTACATTGCATCGACTCGTACCACGACGTCTGATATTACAAGTAACCTTGTTGATGGTTTGTTAGAAAATGATAAATATGGAAATTTAATCCCAAGTTTGGCAGAAGACTGGACAGTTTCAGAAGATGGCTTGGTCTATACCTATAAACTTCGAAAAGATGCTAAATGGTACACCAGTGAAGGGGAAGAGTATGGTGCTGTAACAGCTCACGATTTTGTGACAGGAATCAAACATGCTGTGGAATCAAAATCTGAAGGTCTCTTCTTAATCCAAAACTCCATTAAAGGTTTGGATGCCTATGCCAAGGGTGAAACAACAGATTTCAAGACAGTTGGCGTGAAAGCCCTAGATGATTACACCGTTCAATATACCTTGGAACGCCCAGAAAGCTTTTGGAATTCTAAGACGACATCAGGCGTCCTTTTCCCAGTTAACGCAGCTTTCTTAGAATCTCAAGGAAAAGACTTTGGTTCTTTAAAACCAAGTAGTATTCTCTATAACGGTCCCTATTATTTGAAGAATTTAACTTCAAAATCTCAAATTGAACTTGTAAAAAATAAAGAATACTATGATGAAAAGAATGTTCATATTGATAATGTGAAGTTGACTTACAATGACGGATCAGATCCAGAATCAGTCATCAAGAAATTTGAGAATGGACAATATTCATTTGCGACGGTAATGCCAAATAGCTCCACTTATAAGAGTGTGAAAAAGAAATTTGGTGATAATATTGTTTATGGTGTTCAATATGGTACATCTTACTATCTAGGCTTCAACATCGATCGTCAGAAGTATAATCATACAGCCAAAACGACAGATGCTCAAAAATCGTCTACAAAACAAGCGATTTTAAACAAGGATTTCCGTCAAGCCGTCAACTTTGCCTTTGACCGTGAAGCCTATGCAGCACAAACATCTGGTGCGGATGTGGCGACCAAGATTCTTCGAAACACCTTGGTTCCACCGACTTTTGTTCAAGTAAATGGTGAAGAGTTCGGTAAGGTTGTTGAGAAACAATTGGTGACCTATGGGGATGAGTGGAAAGACGTAAATCTAGATGATGCCCAAACCACTCTCTACAATCAAGAAAAAGCCAAGGCTGAATTTGCAAAAGCAAAAGAACAACTGCAAAAAGAAGGGGTACAATTCCCAATTCATTTGGATTACGTTGTTAGTCAGACAGATAACAGTCAGGTACAACAAGCTAGCTCCTTCAAACAATCCGTAGAAGCTGTTCTTGGTGCAGACAATGTTGTCGTAGATATTCAGAAATTATCTGATGATGACTTTAACAATATTACCTACTTTACAGACACTGCTGCTGAGAAAGATTATGACCTTGCAGGCGGAGGATGGGTTCCAGACTACCAAGATCCATCTACTTATTTAGAGAGTTTAAGCCCTGTTAACGGTTCTGTTTTCTACTATCTAGGTGTGGATGCAGGTTCAAACAGCCCTGCTATTACAGCAGTTGACTTTGGGAAGTATGCAGAGCTCTTAAAAGATGCCAATGCAGAAGTGAGTGACCAAGCTGTACGGTATGAGAAATACGCAGCCGCTCAAGCATGGCTAACCGATAGTTCGTTAATCTTACCAACTGTTTCAAATGGTGGAACGCCAATGTTGCAACGGACTGTCCCATATAGTCGTGCTGCTTCATGGGTTGGAACAAAAGGTACAGGAACCAACTATAAATATCTTGAACTTTCAGAAGAAGTCATCAAGACAAAGGATTACGATGCAAGTAAAGAAAAATGGTTGAAAGAAAAGGCTGAATCCAATAAAAAAGCCCAAGAAGAATTAAAGAACCACATCGAATCGAAATAGCTGGGATAGTAAGAACGCATAAGTTTAAGTAGGGGAAGGAGCCACTAAAAAGGATTGATTTTTTAGACAGTCCTCCGCTTAGTGGCTCCCTTCACTTGCCAAATATTCAGAAAATTTAGTTTACTTTTTGTCTCACTTATGCTATAATTCTATCTAAATTCAATAAAATGGAGACTCAAAATGAAAAAAAGTAAAGTTTTTGCATTTGCCGGAGTAACATTGCTCGCAGCAACTTTCCTTGCAGCATGTTCTGGCTCAAAGATAGCAAGTCTGAATCAAAAAAAGATACAACATATGGCTATGTTTATAACGATGATCCAACAACTTTGGATTACACTGTATCTTCAAAAGCGTCTGTGCACGATATTACAACAAACGGTGTAGATGGTTTGTTGGAGAACGACAAGTACGGAAACCTTGTACCATCTATTGCTGAAGATTGGTCTGTTTCAAAAGACGGTTTGACCTATACTTACAAAATCCGTAAGGGTGTTAAATGGTATGATGCTGATGGTGAAGAGCATGGAGAGGTAACAGCTCATGACTTTGTTACTGGATTGAAGCATGCGGCGGATAAAAAATCAGAAACTCTTCCGTTGGTTCAAGGTTCAGTAAAAGGATTGAAAGACTATGTAGATGGAAAAATTACTGATTTTTCTCAAGTTGGGGTAAAAGCAGTAGATGACTACACACTTGAGTACACATTGAATCAACCAGAAACCTTCTGGAATTCTAAAACAACTAATGGTGTGCTCATGCCAATCAATGGTGAATTCTTGGAAAGCAAGGGTGACGATTTTGGTCAGCCAGGTGATGTAAAATCTATCCTTTATAACGGACCATTCCTTTTGAAATCAATCACTTCTAAATCAGAAATCACCTTTGAAAAGAACGAAGAGTATTGGGACAAAGACAACGTTCACATCAACAAGATTAAATTATCTTACTTTGATGGGTCTGACCAGGATTCTTTAGCGCGTGCATTTAGCGATGGTTCATATACCCAAGCACGTCTATTCCCTGCTAGCTCTAACTTTGCATCTGTTGAAGAAAAATACAAAGATAACATCTACAACACACAGCCTGGAGCTGGTGTAGCAGTCTTTGGTTTCAATATTGACCGTCAAGCCTACAACCACACATCTAAAACTTCAGATGAGCAGAAATCTTCTACGAAGAAAGCTATCTTGAACAAGAATTTCCGTCAAGCCATCACCTTTGCCTTGAACCGCGAAAATTATTCAGCGCAAGTCAATGGTAAAGAATACGCAAAGGCTGCTATTCGGAATATGTATACTGCACCTGCCTTTGTTCAAGTTAATGGAAAAGACTTCGGAGATGTTGTGGCTGATAAGTTGCAGACATACGGAGATCAATGGAGTGGTGTAAATCTTGCAGATAGCCAAGATGGTCTTTACAACAAAGATAAAGCAAAAGCTCAGTTCGAAAAAGCTAAAGCGGAACTCCAAAAAGAAGGCGTTCAATTCCCAATCCATTTGGATGTTCCCGTTGTTCAAAGTTCAACAAGCTTTGTAGCACGGATGCAATCCTTCAAACAATCTGTTGAAGATACACTTGGAACGGAAAATGTTGTGGTTGACCTTCAAATGATGGACCAAGATGCAATCTTGAATATCACAATTAACGTACCGTCTGCAGCGGATGCTGACTGGGATCTTCAAGGACTTGTGGGCTGGAATCCAGACTACGATGACCCATCTACTTACCTTGATACTTTGCAACCATCTTCTCCTGACCAAACCAAAACTTACCTTGGATTTGCTGGTGGTGTCGACAATGCCTCTGCTAAAGCAGTCGGTTTAGATGAATATGCGAAATTACTTGATGATGCAGAAAATGAATCACAAGACGTGGTTGCACGTTATGAAAAATACGCAGCGGCGCAAGCTTGGTTAACGGATAGTTCGTTAGTCATTCCAACTATGACAAGCTCTGGAGCAGCTACAGTAGTTTCAAAAGTGGTACCATTCTCTGGTCCTTCATCACAAACAGGTAACAAAGGATCAACTTATTTCAAATATGTTGAAATTCAGGATGAGCCTGTCACTAAAAAACAATATGATCAAGCACGTGAAAAATGGTTGAAAGAAAAAGCTGATTCAAATAAAAAAGCTCAGCAAGAACTAGAAAAACACGTTAAATAATCACCTTCATCAGAACTTTCTCTAATAGGGGAGAAAGTTCTTTTGAACATTAAAGGAACGGAATATGAAAAAATATATATTTATGCGTATTTTACGTTCGTTAGTGTCGATCTTTTTGGTTACGACATTGACGTATACAATTATTTATACGCTAACCCCAAGAAATTTAATTTTCAAAAACGACCCTAACTATAATAAGATTGCAAAGACTAAGGATTCTAAAATCAATTATGAAAACACAGTCTATGATCGTATGGGGTATATAGAATATCTTGATTCAAAAGCTTTGAAAGAAAAAGCAAGCAAGGAAGACTCATCAGTAACTGTAGAGCCTACTAAAGAAAACGAAAAGATCTACAAAAAGTACATTTCTAATCTTGGAAATGGCTGGGTATTGAAACGTTTCCCTGAAAACAAAGGCTTTTACGCAACTCGTGAAGTCCCTGTCTTTGAACGTGTTATTGGATTCTACGGCAATCTGATTCAGATTGATCATCCAAATGTCATCAAAGATGCTTCCAATCCAAAACTTGAACGCTATATTCGCATTGAAAATGATCCAGCTATTGGTTGGTCAGTAGTTGGTTCGGGGACTAAACATAAATATCTTTGTATTTCAATGGTCAATTCCCGTTCATTCATCAAAATTTTGTATCGTTAAACTTGGGTGAATCTTACCCAACTTATTCAAATACGCCGGTTCTTCAGGTTATTACACAAGGACAAGGTACTACTAAAAAGAGTGAAGTGAACTTCCCAACAGGGAAAAAAGAATCTTCTATCGATATCTACTCACGTACTTACAAATCACCAAGCAAGGCAGATGCTCAAGATATTGCCCGCTTTGGTGAAGGAGATGCTTATACAGCAACTTTGAGTAACTATGAAAATCCATCCATGATTGTGAGCTCTTCTATTATCGGCTTGATCGGGATTGCAATTGCTTACTTGATCGCAATTCCATTGGGATCATACATGGCCTTGTTGAAGAACACATGGTTTGATAGTGCCTCAACAGCTGTCTTGACATTGATGATGGCTCTTCCAACGATTGCCTTGGTCTACATCGTCCGCTTGGTTGGTTCAACAATCGGTCTTCCAGACTCTTTCCCAGTCTTAGGAGCTCAGGACTGGAGATCGTACGTTCTTCCTTCTGTCATCCTGGGACTATTGACCGCTCCAGGTTTGGCTGTTTGGATTCGTCGTTATATGATTGACTTGCACTCACAAGACTTTGTCCGTTTTGCACGTGCTAAAGGACTTTCTGAAAAAGAAATTTCACGCAAGCATATTTTCAAGAATGCAATGGTTCCAATCGTTACAGGTATTCCTGTTCAATTGGTCTTGGTTATTTCAGGAGCTACCTTGACAGAAACCGTCTTTGCCTTCCCTGGTATGGGTAAAATGTTGATTGATTCCATCAAGGCATCGAACAATACCATGGTGGTGGGTCTTGTCTTCATCTTTACTGTTCTTGCTGTATTTGGAGCAATGGCCGGTGATATTCTCATGGTTATGGTAGACCCTCGTATCAAATTGACAACTAAGAAAGGAGGCAAATAATGTCTACAATCGATAAAAAGAAATTCCAATTTGTTGAACGTGACGACTTTGCCTCTGAAACAATTGATGCGCCGTCGTACTCCTATTGGAAATCTGTATTTCGCCAATTTTTCAAAAAGAAATCAACCATTTTCATGTTAGCAGTCTTGGTGGGAATTCTCTTGATGAGTTTTGTTTATCCAATGTTTTCAAACTTTGATTACAATGATGTAAGTAAAGTAAATGATTTCACTGCTCGTTTGAATCCTCCAAGTGCCAAAGCTTTCTTTGGTACAGATAACAATGGTAAATCGTTGTTTGATGGAGTTTGGTTTGGTGCCCGCAATTCGATTATCATCTCTTTTATTGCTACCCTGATCAACGTTGTAATTGGTGTAGTGATTGGTGGGATTTGGGGTGTGTCAAAATCAATCGACCGCTTCATGATGGAAGTTTATAACGTTATTTCAAACGTTCCATTCATGTTGATTGTTATTGTCTTGACTTACTCAATCGGTGCTGGTTTCTGGAACTTGATTTTGGCGATGACGGTAACAGGATGGATTGGGATTGCTTATTCTATCCGTGTCCAAATTATGCGTTACCGTGATTTAGAGTACAACTTGGCCAGCCGTACTTTGGGGACTCCAACTCTAAAAATCGTGACAAAAAACATTTTGCCACAGTTGGTATCTGTTATTGTGACGACAACAACTCAATTGTTACCAGCCTTTATTTCAACTGAAGCCTTCCTTTCCTTCTTTGGATTGGGATTGCCAATTACAGTTCCAAGTTTAGGTCGTCTGATTTCAGACTACTCACAAAACGTAACAACCAATGCGTATCTTTTCTGGATTCCATTGACAGTTTTAGTCTTGGTATCCTTGTCATTCTATATCGTTGGACAAAACCTTGCAGATGCCAGCGATCCACGTACACATAGATAGGAGGAGCAGGTATGACAAATGATAAATGTAATCTTATCTGCTCGCGATATCGTAGTAGAATTTGATGTTCGGGATCGTGTCTTAACAGCTATTCGCAATGTGTCCTTAGACCTTGTTGAAGGTGAAGTCATGGCACTTGTTGGTGAATCAGGTTCTGGTAAATCTGTTCTCACAAAAACCTTCACAGGAATGTTAGAAGACAACGGACGAATTGCCAATGGTAGCATTAATTATCGCGGGCAAGAATTAACAGAACTCAAGTCAAACAAAGACTGGGAAGATATCCGCGGTGCAAAAATTGCAACCATCTTCCAAGATCCAATGACCAGTTTGGATCCGATTAATACAATCGGATCACAAATTACGGAAGTTATTATTAAACACCAAGGCAAGAGTGCCAAAGAAGCCAGAGAAATGGCCATTGATTATATGGAAAAGGTGGGAATCCCAGAAGCGGAACGTCGCTTTGATGAATATCCTTTCCAATATTCAGGCGGGATGCGCCAACGGATCGTTATTGCTATTGCGCTTGCTTGTCGCCCAGATATCTTGATCTGTGACGAGCCAACAACGGCCCTTGACGTAACCATCCAAGCCCAGATCATTGACTTGTTGAAATCATTGCAAAAAGAATATAACTTTACAACAATCTTTATCACTCACGACTTAGGTGTGGTCGCAAGTATTGCAGATAAGGTTGCCGTAATGTATGCTGGTGAAATTGTAGAATTTGGTAAAGTAGAAGAAATCTTCTATGATCCAAGACATCCTTATACATGGAGTCTCCTTTCAAGTTTGCCACAATTGTCTACCTCTAAAGGTGATTTATATTCTATCCCAGGGACTCCTCCATCATTGTATTCACCAGTAAAAGGGGATGCCTTTGCTTTGCGTTCAGACTATGCGATGCAAATTGATTTCGAGGAACATCCACCAGTCTTCAATGTTTCAGATACACATTGGGCTAAAACATGGCTCTTACATGAAGATGCACCAAAAGTCAATAAACCAGAAATTATTGATAATCTTCATGAAAAGATTAGTGCGAAAATGGGATTCACTACAATCAAGGACTAGGAGAAGGAAATGACAGAAAAATTAATAGAAGTTAAAGATCTAGAAATTTCCTTCGGTGAAGGAAGTAAAAAATTTGTAGCTGTAAAGAATGCAAATTTCTTCATCAACAAAGGGGAAACATTTTCTCTTGTTGGTGAGTCTGGTAGTGGGAAGACGACAATTGGTCGTGCAATCATTGGTTTGAATGACACTAGTGCAGGTGATATCCTGTATGATGGCAAAAAGATCAATGGGAAGCAATCGCGCAAGGATGAAAATGAATTAATCCGTAAAATTCAAATGATCTTCCAAGACCCAGCGGCAAGTTTGAACGAGCGTGCAACAGTCGACTACATTATTTCAGAAGGTTTGTACAATTATCACCTATTCGAAAATGAAGAAGACCGAGTACGTAAAGTAAAAGAGATTATGCATGAAGTGGGGCTTCTAGCAGAGCATTTAACTCGTTATCCTCATGAATTCTCTGGTGGACAACGCCAGCGGATTGGGATTGCTCGTGCCTTGGTAATGGAGCCAGAATTTGTTATCGCAGACGAGCCTATTTCAGCCCTTGACGTATCCGTACGTGCGCAAGTTTTAAATCTCCTTAAGAAATTTCAAAAAGAGTTGGGCTTGACCTATCTCTTTATCGCGCACGATCTTTCAGTCGTTCGATTTATCTCTGATCGTATTGCGGTTATTTACAAAGGAGTTATTGTAGAAGTAGCTGAAACGGAAGAATTGTTTAATAATCCAATTCATCCATACACACAATCTCTACTATCAGCTGTACCGATTCCAGATCCAATTCTAGAACGCAAAAAAGTTTTGAAAGTTTATGATCCTGATCAGCATGATTATTCAACAGACAAACCAGAAATGGTTGAAATCAAGCCAGGACATTACGTTTGGGCAAATAAAGCAGAACAGAAAAAATATAAAGAACTTGTATAATCATAAGAAAACGAGAAGAATACGCTTCTCGTTTTCTATTTTTTGAAAAAAGAAAAACTTTTTTTAAAAAAATAGAAAAAAGATATTGACAAGGTCATATGGTCGTGATATACTAATATAGTTGTCGCGCGAGAGCGACAAAGACCTTTGAAAACTGAACAAGACGAACCAATGTGCAGGGCGCTACAACTGATGTTGTAGTACTGAACAATGAAAAAACAATAAATCTGTCAGTGACAGAATGAGTTTAAGACAAACAATTATTTTAATGAGAGTTTGATCCTGGCTCAGGATGAACGCTGGCGGCGTGCCTAATACATGCAAGTAGAACGCTGAAGGAGGAGCTTGCTCTTCTGGATGAGTTGCGAACGGGTGAGTAACGCGTAGGTAACCTGCCTGGTAGCGGGGGATAACTATTGGAAACGATAGCTAATACCGCATAACAGTAGATATCGCATGATATCTGCTTGAAAGGTGCAATTGCATCACTACCAGATGGACCTGCGTTGTATTAGCTAGTTGGTGAGGTAACGGCTCACCAAGGCGACGATACATAGCCGACCTGAGAGGGTGATCGGCCACACTGGGACTGAGACACGGCCCAGACTCCTACGGGAGGCAGCAGTAGGGAATCTTCGGCAATGGACGGAAGTCTGACCGAGCAACGCCGCGTGAGTGAAGAAGGTTTTCGGATCGTAAAGCTCTGTTGTAAGAGAAGAACGAGTGTGAGAGTGGAAAGTTCACACTGTGACGGTATCTTACCAGAAAGGGACGGCTAACTACGTGCCAGCAGCCGCGGTAATACGTAGGTCCCGAGCGTTATCCGGATTTATTGGGCGTAAAGCGAGCGCAGGCGGTTAGATAAGTCTGAAGTTAAAGGCTGTGGCTTAACCATAGTACGCTTTGGAAACTGTTTAACTTGAGTGCAAGAGGGGAGAGTGGAATTCCATGTGTAGCGGTGAAATGCGTAGATATATGGAGGAACACCGGTGGCGAAAGCGGCTCTCTGGCTTGTAACTGACGCTGAGGCTCGAAAGCGTGGGGAGCAAACAGGATTAGATACCCTGGTAGTCCACGCCGTAAACGATGAGTGCTAGGTGTTGGGTCCTTTCCGGGACTCAGTGCCGCAGCTAACGCATTAAGCACTCCGCCTGGGGAGTACGACCGCAAGGTTGAAACTCAAAGGAATTGACGGGGGCCCGCACAAGCGGTGGAGCATGTGGTTTAATTCGAAGCAACGCGAAGAACCTTACCAGGTCTTGACATCCCTCTGACCGCTCTAGAGATAGAGTTTTCCTTCGGGACAGAGGTGACAGGTGGTGCATGGTTGTCGTCAGCTCGTGTCGTGAGATGTTGGGTTAAGTCCCGCAACGAGCGCAACCCCTATTGTTAGTTGCCATCATTCAGTTGGGCACTCTAGCGAGACTGCCGGTAATAAACCGGAGGAAGGTGGGGATGACGTCAAATCATCATGCCCCTTATGACCTGGGCTACACACGTGCTACAATGGCTGGTACAACGAGTCGCAAGTCGGTGACGGCAAGCTAATCTCTTAAAGCCAGTCTCAGTTCGGATTGTAGGCTGCAACTCGCCTACATGAAGTCGGAATCGCTAGTAATCGCGGATCAGCACGCCGCGGTGAATACGTTCCCGGGCCTTGTACACACCGCCCGTCACACCACGAGAGTTTGTAACACCCGAAGTCGGTGAGGTAACCTTTTAGGAGCCAGCCGCCTAAGGTGGGATAGATGATTGGGGTGAAGTCGTAACAAGGTAGCCGTATCGGAAGGTGCGGCTGGATCACCTCCTTTCTAAGGATAAGGAAAACCTGCACGTTCGTCTTGTTTAGTTTTGAGAGGTCTTGTGGGGCCTTAGCTCAGCTGGGAGAGCGCCTGCTTTTGCACGCAGGAGGTCAGCGGTTCGATCCCTGCTAGGCTCCATTGGTGAGAGATCACCAAGTGATGAACATTGAAAAATTGAATATCTATATCAAATAGTAACAAGAAAAATAAACCGAAAAACGCTGTGAATATTTAATAGAGTTTTTGACTGAAATTTGTCAAAGAAAATTAGGTTAATAAGGTTAATAAGGGCGCACGGTGGATGCCTTGGCACTAGGAGCCGAAGAAGGACGTGACAAACGACGAAATGCCTCGGGGAGCTGTAAGTAAGCTTAGATCCAGGGGATGTCCGAATGGGGGAACCCAGCAGGTACTACCTGTTACCCATATCTGTTAAGGATATGAGGAGGAAGACGCAGTGAACTGAAACATCTAAGTAGCTGCAGGAAGAGAAAGCAAAAAGCGATTGCCTTAGTAGCGGCGAGCGAAACGGCAGGAGGGGCAAACCGAAGAGTTTACTCTTCGGGGTTGTAGGACTGCAATGTGGACTCAAAGATTATAGAAGAACTGACCTGGGAAGGTCAGGCCAAAGAGAGTAACAGCCTCGTATTTAAAAATAGTCTTTGTACCTAGCAGTATCCTGAGTACGGCGAGACACGTGGAAATCTCGTCGGAATCTGGGAGGACCATCTCCCAACCCCTAAATACTCCCTAGTGACCGATAGTGAACCAGTACCGTGAGGGAAAGGTGAAAAGCACCCCGGGAGGGGAGTGAAATAGAACCTGAAACCGTGTGCCTACAACAAGTTCGAGCCCGTTAATGGGTGAGAGCGTGCCTTTTGTAGAATGAACCGGCGAGTTACGATATGATGCGAGGTTGTTGAAGAGACGGAGCCGTAGGGAAACCGAGTCTGAATAGGGCGCTTTAGTATTATGTCGTAGACCCTGAAACCATGTGACCTACCCATGAGCAGGTTGAAGGTGCGGTAAAGACGCACTGGAGGACTCGAACCAGGGCACGTTGAAAAGTGCTTGGATGACTTGTGGGTAGCGGAGAAATTCCAAACGAACTTGGAGATAGCTGGTTCTTCCGAAATAGCTTTTAGGGCTAGCGTCGACATTAAGATTCTTGGAGGTAGAGCACTGTTTGGGTGAGGGGTCCATCCCGGATTACCAATCTCAGATAAACTCCGAATGCCAATGAATTATGGTCGGCAGTCAGACTGCGAGTGCTAAGATCCGTAGTCGAAAGGGAAACAGCCCAGACCACCAGCTAAGGTCCCAAAAATAATTGTTAAGTGGAAAAGGATGTGGGGTTGCACAGACAACTAGGATGTTAGCTTAGAAGCAGCTATTCATTCAAAGAGTGCGTAATAGCTCACTAGTCGAGTGACCCTGCGCCGAAAAATGTACCGGGGCTAAAAACAATTTACTGAAGCTGTGGATACCTTTTAATAGGTATGGTAGGAGAGCGTTCTATGTGTGAAGAAGGTATACCGTGAGGAGTGCTGGAACGCATAGAAGTGAGAATGCCGGTATGAGTAGCGAAAGACAGGTGAGAATCCTGTCCACCGTAAGACTAAGGTTTCCAGGGGAAGGCTCGTCCGCCCCTGGGTTAGTCGGGACCCTAAGGAGAGACCGAAAGGTGTATCCGATGGACAACAGGTTGATATTCCTGTACTAGAGTATGTAGTGATGGAGGGACGCAGTAGGCTAACTAAAGCGTGACGATTGGAAGTGCACTGTCTAAGCAGTGAGGTGTGAATTGAGTTAAATGCTTAGTTCTATAACATTGAGCTGTGATGGGGAGCGAAGTTTAGTAGCGAAGTTAGTGATGTCACACTGCCAAGAAAAGCTTCTAGCGTTAAACATACTCTACCCGTACCGCAAACCGACACAGGTAGTCGAGGCGAGTAGCCCTCAGGTGAGCGAGAGAACCTCGTTAAGGAACTCGGCAAAATGACCCCGTAACTTCGGGAGAAGGGGTGCTGACTTTAGGTCAGCCGCAGTGAATAGGCCCAAGCAACTGTTTATCAAAAAAACACAGCTCTCTGCTAAATCGTAAGATGATGTATAGGGGGTGACGCCTGCCCGGTGCTGGAAGGTTAAGAGGAGTGCTTAGCGTAAGCGAAGGTATGAATTGAAGCCCCAGTAAACGGCGGCCGTAACTATAACGGTCCTAAGGTAGCGAAATTCCTTGTCGGGTAAGTTCCGACCCGCACGAAAGGCGTAATGATTTGGGCACTGTCTCAACGAGAGACTCGGTGAAATTTTTAGTACCTGTGAAGATGCAGGTTACCCGCGACAGGACGGAAAGACCCCATGGAGCTTTACTGCAGTTTGATATTGAGTGTCTGTGCCACATGTACAGGATAGGTAGGAGCCATAGAGATCGGGACGCCAGTTTCGATGGAGGCGTTGTTGGGATACTACCCTTGTGTTATGGCCACTCTAACCCGGATAGGTGATCCCTATCGGAGACAGTGTCTGACGGGCAGTTTGATCTGGGGCGGTCGCCTCCTAAAAAGGTAACGGAGGCGCCCAAAGGTTCCCCAGAATGGTTGGAAATCATTCGCAGAGTGTAAAGGTATAAGGGAGCTTGACTGCGAGAGCTACAACTCGAGCAGGGACGAAAGTCGGGCTTAGTGATCCGGTGGTTCCGTATGGAAGGGCCATCGCTCAACGGATAAAAGCTACCCTGGGGATAACAGGCTTATCTCCCCCAAGAGTTCACATCGACGGGGAGGTTTGGCACCTCGATGTCGGCTCGTCGCATCCTGGGGCTGTAGTCGGTCCCAAGGGTTGGGCTGTTCGCCCATTAAAGCGGCACGCGAGCTGGGTTCAGAACGTCGTGAGACAGTTCGGTCCCTATCCGTCGCGGGCGTAGGAAATTTGAGAGGATCTGCTCCTAGTACGAGAGGACCAGAGTGGACTTACCGCTGGTGTACCAGTTGTCTCGCCAGAGGCATCGCTGGGTAGCTATGTAGGGAAGGGATAAACGCTGAAAGCATCTAAGTGTGAAACCCACCTCAAGATGAGATTTCCCATAACTATATGTTAGTAAGAGCCCTGAGAGAAGATCAGGTAGATAGGTTAGGAGTGGAAGTTGTGTGAGCAATGGAGCGGACTAATACTAATAGCTCGAGGACTTATCCAAAAAGTAACTGAGGATATTTACAGCTGGTTTAGATTTTTGTTAGAATATAGGTATTCAATTTTGAATGTTCATCATTCAGAGTTAAGTGACGATAGCCTAGGAGATACACCTGTACCCATGCCGAACACAGAAGTTAAGCCCTAGAACGCCGGAAGTAGTTGGGGGTTGCCCCCTGTGAGATATGGTAGTCGCTTAGCTTTTTTCCGCCATAGCTCAGTTGGTAGTAGCGCATGACTGTTAATCATGATGTCGTAGGTTCGAGTCCTACTGGCGGAGTCAGTACCCGAAAGGGTTTTTTTATTTCTCTTTTATTAATAAATTAAAAAAAGGTTCTTTCGAACCTTTTTTTGTTAGTTAAAGAAAACATCGTATAGAGCTTTAATAGCCTGTTTTTCTTGTTCTTGATTGACGACAAACATGATGGAAACTTCGCTGGATCCTTGTGAAATCATTTGGATATTAATGTTATTTTCTGATAAAGCCTTTGTGGCTGTAGCTGTTACACCAATTTGATTTTTCATATTCTCTCCGACAATCATAATAATGGAAAGATCATGTTCAATTTCGGCATAATCCACTTGTAAATCTTGGATTAGATGTTTTAAAATTTCTTGTTCTTTAATTGGAGTCAATTCTTTTGACCGAAGAATGACTGATAAGTCGTCAATACCTGTTGGCATATGATCCCAACTAATATTCAAATCTTCTAAAATTTGCAATAATTTTCTACCAAAACCGACTTCTCTATTCATTAGGTATTTGGTGGTATTAATGCTGACAAATCCCGAATCTCCTGCAATTCCAACAACTTTAACATTTTCATCGGTATGGTTCAGCACAATCTTCGTACCTGGATGTTTAGGATTGTTTGTGTTCTTGATCACCATTGGAATCTTTCCACGATATGCAGGAACAAGTGCTTCATCATGGAGGACACTAAAGCCAGCATAGGCTAATTCCCGCATTTCTTTATAGGTTAATTCAGGAATAGAATGTGGCTGTTTGATAATGCCTGGGTGAGCTGCAAAAATACCATCGACGTCTGTAAAGTTCTCGTAGAGATCTGCTTTAACTCCCGCTGCGATAATTGATCCTGTAATATCAGAACCACCTCTTGAAAAAGTACAGACTTGCCCTTCTTTAGTAATTCCAAAGAATCCAGGGATCACTAAAATTTCATTATGGTTTCTCATTTCTTCAATCTTATCGTAACTAGAAGGAAGAATGCGAGCATTGCAAGGTTCACTTGTTACAGAGATACCTGCATCTTTTGGATGGATATATTTTGCTTCTAAACCTTTTTTTACAAAGTAAGCTGCGATGAGTTTCGCATTGTTGTTTTCTCCAGCTGCTAAGAAGGTATCATATAAGAAAGTGTTGTCAGACTTGGGAAGTGTTGCAAGGGATTTGATATCTCTAGCAATCTCTTCGATAATTTCCTCGTCTAAGTCTAACTCCTCTGTAATAGATCGATAGCGATTGATAATCCATTCTTGACTTTGGTTCGTATCTTTTCCGTTGGTATATTCTTTATAATACTTGATGAGGGCATCTGTGACTTTTGTGTCCTCAGCATTGCGTTTCCCTGGAGCAGAAACGACCACGTATTGACGGGTTTCATCTTCTTTAACAATATTGAATACTTTTTTTAGCTGGGTAGCAGATGCTAACGAACTACCACCAAATTTAACTACTTTCATGTGGACTCCTTTACAAAACTTACTTTAAATTATACCAAAGATAAGGCTTGGTTACAATCTAAAAAAGCACTGTTATCAAGCGAGTCTTTCGGGTGAGACACTTTGTTATGAAAATGTAATTTACTTCTCAAAGTAGTTGTGCTAAAATAATATGAAAATAAATAAGTTCAATTATCAAACAATTTGAATAGCTAATTAGTAAAGAGGTGGCTTATGGTGTTCGAAACGATTATTTATTCTGTAGAAGAGGATCTCGCATCTATTATTTTAAATAGACCAGAGGTTTCAAATGGTTTTAACATTCCAATGTGTCAGGAAATCCTTGAAGCATTAGAATTAGCTGAGAAGAATCCAGATGTTCGTTTCATTTTATTTAAAGCAGTCGGCAAGGTTTTTTCAGTTGGTGGTGATTTAGCTGAGATGAAACGGGCTGTTGATGCTGATGATATCGATTCGTTAACGCAAATTGCGGAATTGGTCAATCAAATCTCTAAAAAAATGAAGCAAATTCCAAAACCAGTGATTATGGTTGCAGATGGTGCGGTTGCAGGAGCAACTGCTAATATGGCAGTAGCGGCGGACTTTTGTATTGCTTCTGATAAAGCGAAGTTTATTCAAGCCTTTGTTGGGGTCGGTTTGGCTCCTGATGCCGGTGGTCTATTCCTTTTAGGAAGAGCTATTGGTTTGACTAGAGCAACTCAGTTAGCAATGACTGGTGAACCATTAGGTGCTGAAAAGGCTCTGGAATATGGCGTTGTGTACAAGGTTTCTGAAGTAGAAAAACTAGACAAGACTGTCAACCAACTACTCATGAAGTTAAGACGTAGCTCAGATAATTCTTTTGTTGCCATTAAAGAGTTGGCTTGGTCTAGCATGCTGACTGACTGGGATCGTTATGCTGAAATTGAGTTGCGATTGCAGAGAAATCTTTCTCTCAAGGAAGACTTTAAAGAGGGAGTTATTGCCTATTCAGAGCGTCGGCGCCCAAAATTCAAAGGAAAATAAAAACGTAAAATTTTTATGTTTTTGTTGCTGAGGCTTGCTATTTGGTTTGATTTTTGATAAAATTCGATTATCAAAGTAATGAATAGGGGGTGTGGTTTTTGAATTTTCAACTAGTCAATGATTACCTTACATCCATTTTTAACAACGTATTAGTCATCGAAGAAACTAGTTTACGTAGCAGTCGATTTAATGATGTTTCCATCAAGGAAATGCACACAATAGATGTCATCGGCTCAACACCAAACGCAACTCCAAGTGATATTTCGCGTTCGTTAATGGTAACGTTAGGTACAGTCACTACCAGTTTAAATAATCTTGAACGAAAAGGTTATATTGAACGAACCAGATCTGAAGTTGATCGTCGTGTCGTCCATTTGAGTTTGACCAAAAGAGGCAAGCTCTTGTATCGGCTTCACCAACAATTTCACAAGCGGATGGTCAATCAAATTATCGATGGGATGTCTCCAGATGAACGGAAAGTGATGCAAAAAGGGTTGCAGAACCTTTATCGTTTCTTGGAGGAGTTAAAATAATGACTTTTGCAAAAATTAGTCAGGTAGCCCATTATTCGCCTAGCCAAGTGATTTCCAATCAGGATCTTTCTGAACGGATGGATACCAGCGATGAATGGATTGCAAGTCGAACGGGAATTCGGAAGCGTCATATATCCAAGTCTGAATCAACAAGCGATTTAGCAGCGGAAGTAGCACGTCGCTTGCTTAAAAAAAGTGGTTTACAAGCGGATCAGTTGGATTTTATCTTTGTTGCAACGATTTCGCCGGATTCTATGATGCCATCTACAGCTGCTCGTGTTCAAGCTAAAATTGGTGCCTCTAAAGCATTTGTATTTGATTTGACAGCTGCTTGTAGTGGATTTGTCTTTGCGCTTGCGACTGCTGAAAAGTTTATTCGTTCTGGACAGTACAAACGTGGAATCGTTATCGGAAGTGAAACCTTGTCGAAAGTGGTAGATTGGGAAGATCGGAGAACAGCAGTCTTATTTGGGGATGGTGCTGGCGGTGTTTTATTGGAAACTTCCGAACAACAAACTTTTTTAGCTGAAGGTTTATTTTCTGATGGTTCTCGCGGAGAGGTTCTTCAATCATCATCTGTTGGTTTATCTTCACCATATTCTAATAAGGAAGAAGATAAAAAATATTTATCAATGGATGGAAGAGCAGTCTTTGATTTTGCTATTCGGGATGTGGCTAAGAGTATTAAACATATGTTAGCAGATGCTCCAGTAGCTGTTGATGAAATTGACTATTTCCTCTTGCATCAGGCAAATGACCGTATCTTAGATAAAATGGCTAAGAAAATCGGGGTTGATCGGGAAAAACTTCCTGCAAATATGATGGAATATGGCAACACCAGTGCTGCAAGTATTCCAATTTTATTATCGGAGTGTGTCGACCAAGGGCTAATCAAATTGGATGGAAGTCAAATAATTCTTCTGTCAGGATTTGGTGGAGGTTTGACATGGGGCTCACTTCTTGTTACAATCTAGTTAAACATGTGGAAACACATTTTAAAAATTTTTATTATTTTAAGGAGGCCAATCATGGCAGTATTTGAAAAAGTACAAGAAATTATCGTTGAAGAACTTGGTAAAGAACCATCAGAAGTAACTCTTGAGTCTACTTTTGAAGATCTTGAAGCTGATTCATTGGATTTGTTCCAAGTGATTTCAGAAATTGAAGATGCATTCGACATTCAAATTGAAACTGAAGAAGGATTGTCTACTGTAGGTGACCTTGTTGCTTACGTAGAAGAAAAAACTAAATAATAGTGGATGAGAGTATCGAAAGATATTCTCTCTTGTTTAGGTAATAGTTTGACGCTCAAAGCAAAGAACCGCTTTCAAACTATTACTTAAGCGAAATGAGGAAGGTACTATGCAAACAAGAATTACTGAATTATTAAACATTAAATATCCAATTTTCCAAGGTGGTATGGCTTGGGTAGCAGATGGAGATCTTGCTGGAGCTGTATCCAATGCGGGTGGTCTTGGGATCATCGGTGGAGGAAATGCACCTAAAGAAGTTGTCAAAGCGAATATTGATCGTGTCAAATCCATTACTGACAAACCTTTTGGAGTCAATATCATGCTCCTTTCTCCTTTTGCAGATGACATCGTTGACTTGGTTATCGAAGAAGGGGTTAAAGTGGTTACCACTGGTGCAGGGAATCCTGGGAAATACATGGATCGTTTCCATGAAGTGGGCATTACCGTTATTCCGGTTGTACCTTCAGTTGCTTTAGCAAAACGGATGGAAAAACTAGGTGCAGATGCTGTCATTGCTGAGGGAATGGAAGCAGGAGGTCATATTGGTAAATTGACGACCATGACCTTGGTTCGTCAAGTGGTCGAAGCGGTTTCTATTCCAGTTATCGGTGCTGGTGGTGTTGCAGATGGTGCAGGAGCGGCTGCGGTCTTCATGCTTGGAGCAGATGCTGTTCAAGTGGGAACACGATTTGTCGTTGCTAAAGAATCAAATGCTCACCAAAACTTTAAGAATAAAATTTTGAAAGCTAAGGACATTGATACAGTGGTGTCTGCGTCAGTTGTTGGCCACCCAGTTCGTGCGATTAAGAATAAATTGGCTTCTGCTTATAACCAAGCTGAAAGATTTCTTGGCAGGTAAGAAGACTCAAGAAGAAATTGAAGAATTAGGAGCAGGTGCTCTTCGCAATGCGGTTGTTGACGGAGACGTTGATAATGGATCTGTGATGGCAGGACAAATTGCAGGTCTCGTAAGTAAAGAAGAGACCTGTGCTGAAATCTTGGAAGATATCTATCTTGGAGCTGCTAAGGTCATTCAGAAAGAAGCAGCTCGCTGGGCAGATGTGAAATTCTAACAAGTAAAGGAAAGGAAGAGAACAGTGACAAAACGTGCCTTCTTATTTGCTGGTCAAGGTGCCCAAAAATTGGGGATGGCTAGTGACTTGTATGCAACTTATCCCGTTGTCAAAGAGACATTTGATACGGCTAGTCGTATTCTAGGTTATGATTTGCGTGAATTGATTGATTCTGACGAAGAAAAACTCAATCAAACACGCTATACTCAACCAGCTATTTTGACAACTTCTGTAGCTATTTATCGTCTCTTGGCAGAAAATGGCATAACACCGGATATTGTGGCTGGTCTCTCCCTAGGAGAATATTCTGCTTTGGTTGCTGCAGGCGCTCTTTCCTTTGAAGAAGCGGTCGCCTTGGTAGCTAAGCGAGGGGAATTTATGGAAACAGCTGCGCCTGCTGGAAGCGGGAAGATGGTAGCTGTTATGAATACTGATCCTGCCTTGATTGAAGAAATCTGTCAACAGGCTTCTGAAAAGGGAGTTGTAACACCCAGCTAACTACAATACTCCTGCCCAAATTGTGATCGGTGGAGAGGTTGAAGCTGTGGATTATGCAGTTGAACTCTTACAAGAAGCAGGGGCAAAACGGTTGATTCCTCTGAATGTCTCTGGTCCTTTCCATACGGCCTTACTTGCTTCTGCTAGTGAAAAACTAGCGACTGAACTTGAAAAAGTTACTTTTAAGGACTTTAGCTTGCCTTTGGTTGGGAATACAGAAGCAAAGATCATGAAATCAGACGAAATCAAAGCTTTATTAGCTCGCCAAGTGATGGAGCCCGTTCGTTTCTATGATTCGATTGCGACGATTCAAGAGTTTGGAGTAGATGAAGTGATTGAAATTGGTCCAGGTAAGGTCTTGACTGGTTTCTTGAAAAAGATTGATAAAACTCTTCCAACGAAAAATGTGGAGGATCAAGCCAGTCTTGATGCCCTACTGAACGAATAAGATGAGGTGACTATGGAACTAAAGAATAAAAATGTATTTGTTACTGGCTCAAGTCGAGGCATTGGATTGGCTATTGCGCATAAATTTGCGTCAAAAGGTGCCAACATTGTCTTAAATAGTCGTGGAGAGCTCCCAGCAGGCCTAGTGGATGAATTTGCCTCATACGGTGTGAAGGTAGTTGGCGTTACTGGGGACGTATCCCAAGCTGCGGAAGCGAAACGAATGGTCGCGGAAGCGATTGAAGCACTTGGCTCAGTAGATATCCTTGTCAACAATGCTGGGATTACCAATGATAAGCTCATGTTGAAATTGACGGAAGAAGATTTCGAGCAAGTCTTGAAGGTGAATTTGACCGGTGCTTTTAATATGACACAATCAGTCTTAAAACCGATGACCAAAGCACGTGAAGGTGCTATCATTAACATGTCGAGTGTTGTCGGTCTGACAGGAAATGTTGGACAAGCCAACTATGCAGCCTCAAAAGCTGGTTTGATTGGTTTTTCTAAATCTGTAGCACGTGAAGTAGCTGGTAGAAATGTCCGTGTCAATGTCATTGCGCCGGGCTTCATTGAGTCTGATATGACAGAAGGACTTCCTGAAAAAATTAAAGAAATGTCTCTCGCTCAAATTCCAATGAAACGATTTGGAAATACAGAAGAAGTAGCAGATGTTGCAGTCTTTCTTGCGACTCAAGAATATCTAACAGGGCAAGTCATCGCAATTGATGGTGGCTTAACCATGCAATAAAAAGAGGTAGGTTTTGAAATGAAATTAAATCGTGTTGTTGTAACAGGCTATGGCTTGACATCTCCAATCGGAAACACTCCAGAAGAATTTTGGAATAGCTTAAAAGAAGGAAAAATTGGAATTGGTCCGATTACAAAATTTGACCACAGTGACTTTGCTGTTCATAATGCAGCTGAAATCCAAGATTTCCCATTTGATAAGTACTTTATCAAGAAAGATACAAACCGCTTTGACAACTACTCTTTGTATGCCTTGTATGCCGCTCAAGAAGCTGTGAATCATGCAGGTTTAGATGTAGAAGCTATTGATAAAGACCGTTTTGGTGTCATTGTTGCTTCTGGTATCGGTGGTATCAAAGAAATTGAAGATCAAGTGATTCGTTTGCATGAAAAAGGACCAAAACGTGTCAAACCAATGACGCTTCCAAAAGCCCTACCAAATATGGCTTCTGGGAATGTTGCTATGCGTTTTGGAGCTAATGGAATTTGTAAATCGATCAACACTGCTTGTGCCTCTTCCAATGATGCGATTGGAGATGCTTTCCGCGCTATTAAGTTTGGTTTCCAAGATTTGATGTTGGTTGGTGGTTCTGAAGCTTCTATTACACCATTTGCAATCGCCGGTTTCCAAGCCTTGACAGCTCTTTCAACAACAGAAGATCCAACTCGTGCTTCTATTCCATTTGATAAAGATCGGAATGGTTTTGTGATGGGGGAAGGATCAGGAATGTTGGTACTTGAAAGTTTGGAACACGCTGAAAAACGTGGTGCAACCATTCTTGCTGAAGTCGTGGGTTACGGAAATACTTGTGATGCTTACCATATGACTTCTCCACATCCAGAAGGTCAAGGTGCTATTAAAGCAATGAAGTTGGCTTTGGATGAAGCAGAAATTGAACCAGCTCAAGTTGATTATGTTAATGCCCATGGTACCTCTACTCCAGCAAATGAAAAAGGAGAAAGTGGTGCAATCGTTTCTGTATTTGGTACAGAAGTTCCAGTATCTTCTACAAAATCATTTACAGGTCACCTCTTGGGGGCAGCAGGGGCAGTTGAAGCTATTGCGACGATTGAAGCAATTCGCCATCAATATGTTCCAAAAACTGCTGGAACACAAGAGTTATCAGATTATATTGAAGCCAATGTCATCTTTGGTGAAGGGCAAGAACGTCCGATTTCCTATGCTATTTCCAATACATTTGGATTTGGAGGACACAATGCTGTCTTAGCCTTTAAACGTTGGGAGGGATAAAGTGAATATTCAAGAGATTAAAGACCTAATGAGTCAATTTGACCAATCTAGTCTTCGTGAATTTAGCTATCAAAATGCAACGGATGTGCTATCATTTAGTAAAAATACTGGCAGTGTAGCTAGCCCACAACCTGCTACGCCAGCTCCTGTAGTTCAGGAAGTGGTGCCTGCTGTTGAGAGCTCTGTTGTTCTTGCAGAAGAACCAGTTGCTCCTTCAGCACCAGCTCCTGAAGCAAGTCCAGCAGTAGCAGCAGAAGGGGAAGTGGTTGAAAGTCCTCTTGTTGGTGTAGCTTATTTAGCTTCAGGTCCAGATAAACCAGCTTTTGTTCAGGTTGGAGATAGCGTTTCAAAAGGCCAAACCCTATTGATTATTGAAGCGATGAAAGTTATGAACGAAGTTCCTGCACCAAAGGATGGAATTGTCACTGAAATCCTTGTTTCAAATGAAGAAATGGTTGAGTTTGGGAAAGGATTGGTACGGATTAAATGATCGATATTCAAGCTATTAAAGAGGCTCTTCCGCATCGCTATCCGATGTTGTTGGTGGATCGCGTCCTTGAAACAAGTGAGGATACGATTGTAGCCATTAAGAATGTGACGATCAATGAGCCCTTCTTTAATGGGCACTTTCCAAGCTACCCAGTAATGCCAGGTGTCCTCATTATGGAAGCCTTGGCACAAACTGCCGGTGTCTTAGAATTATCCAAACCAGAAAATAAAGGGAAATTAGTCTTTTATGCTGGAATGGATAAGGTTAAATTTAAAAAACAAGTCGTTCCGGGAGATCAGCTCGTGATGACGGCTACCTTTGTCAAGCGTCGTGGTTCGATTGCGGTCGTGGAAGCAAAAGCGGAAGTCGATGGGAAATTAGCTGCTAGCGGGACCCTAACATTTGCAATTGGTAACTAGGGAGGTTTCTATGTTCCGAAAAATTTTAATCGCGAATCGTGGTGAAATTGCGGTCCGGATTATTCGAGCTGCTCGTGAATTAGGAATTGAAACAGTCGCTGTCTATTCAACGGCTGATAAGGAAGCCTTGCATACCTTACTAGCGGATGAAGCAGTTTGTATTGGGCCTGCCAAGTCAACTGAGTCTTATTTAAACATGAATGCTGTTTTATCTGCAGCAGTTTTGACTGGATCAGAAGCGATTCACCCAGGGTTTGGATTTTTGAGTGAAAATTCGAAGTTTGCCACCATGTGTGAAGAAGTAGGGATTAAGTTTATTGGACCATCAGGATCTGTCATGGATATGATGGGTGATAAAATTAATGCCCGAGCACAAATGATCAAAGCAGGTGTACCTGTGATTCCAGGATCAGATGGTGAAGTTCATACAGCTGAAGAAGCCTTGGAAGTTGCTGATCGGATTGGCTATCCTGTCATGCTCAAGGCGTCAGCTGGAGGTGGCGGTAAAGGGATCCGTAAAGTAGAACGGGCAGAGGACCTAGTTCCAGCTTTTGAATCTGCTTCGACAGAAGCTAAGGCGGCCTTGGCAATGGAGCTATGTACCTTGAACGCGTCATCTACCCAGCTCGTCATATTGAGGTTCAAATCTTGGCTGACCAATTTGGGCATGTGGTTCATTTGGGTGAACGGGATTGTTCCCTTCAAAGAAACAACCAAAAAGTCCTCGAAGAATCTCCATCCGTAGCAATCGGTAAGACAATTCGAGACCAAATCGGATCTGCAGCTGTCCGCGCAGCAGAATCTGTTGGCTATGAAAATGCTGGGACAATCGAGTTTCTTTACGATGAAGGTAAAGGCGAATTTTACTTCATGGAGATGAACACTCGGGTTCAAGTCGAGCATCCCGTGACAGAATTTGTCACAGGAATTGATATCGTGAAAGAGCAAATTAAAATTGCTGCTGGGCAAGAATTGTCTGTAAGCCAAGAAGATATTCAAATTTCTGGTCATGCCATTGAATGCCGGATCAATGCAGAAAATCCTGCCTTTAACTTTGCACCAAGCCCAGGAAAAATCACCAATCTCTATCTTCCAAGTGGAGGAGTCGGCTTGCGCGTGGATTCAGCTGTCTACCCTGGCTATACGATTCCACCTTACTACGATAGTATGATTGCCAAAATCATTGTCCATGGAGAGAATCGTTTTGATGCCTTGATGAAGATGCAACGCGCCCTCTATGAGTTGGAAATTGATGGTGTAATGACCAACAGTGATTTCCAATTGGATTTGATTTCAGATTCGAACGTGATTGCTGGTGACTACGATACCGCCTTTCTGATGGAGACATTTTTACCAAATTATCAGAAAAATCAATAAGCATTGAACTTTGTAAATGTGAGATTCATTTTCACAAGGAATGAACGCGCACAATTACAAAGTTCTTTTACCAAGTAAGGAGAAGTTGATGGCTTTATTTTCTAAAAAAGATAAGTACATTCGAATTAATCCCAATCGGTCGGCCATTGAAGCACCTCAGCCAAAACCAGAGGTTCCAGATGAGTTGTTTTCTCAGTGTCCGGGTTGTAAACATACGATTTACCAAAAGGATCTAGGAAGTGAACGTCTGTGTCCGAAGTGTGGTTATACCTTCCGCATCTCTGCGGTTGAGCGACTTCAATTGACGATTGATCCAGGAAGCTTTATTGAATTGTTTACGGGTATTGAGACCAAGGACCCGCTTAAGTTTCCAAACTACAAGAAGAAATTGGCGGCTGTTCGTGAATTGACAGGACTTGATGAAGCTGTGCTAACAGGAACTGCAAAGATCGGGGGCCATCAAGTGGCTCTTGGTATTATGGATTCTAATTTCATCATGGCTTCTATGGGCTCTGTGGTCGGTGAAAAGATTACGCGTCTATTTGAATTGGCGACAGAAGAAAAGCTCCCAGTCGTGCTCTTTACAGCTTCTGGTGGCGCTCGGATGCAAGAAGGAATCGTCAGTTTGATGCAGATGGCTAAAATCTCTGCAGCTGTTCAAAGACACTCAAAAGCAGGCTTGTTTTATTTGACGGTTTTAACAGACCCAACAACAGGAGGGGTAACGGCTTCATTTGCAATGGAAGGAGATATTATCATTGCAGAGAGTCAAGCCCTTGTGGGATTTGCAGGTCGACGGGTGATCGAGTCTACTGTACGGGAACAGTTGCCGGATAATTTCCAAAAGGCTGAATTTTTGCAAGAGCATGGCTTTGTGGATGTGATTGTCCAGCGTAGTGAAATGCGTTCAACAATCGCAGACTTGTTAGCCTTTCATGGAGGGAAGTAATGACAAGAATAACACAAATTATTAAAGAAGCTCGTGACCAAGGACGTTTGACAGCTCTCGATTATGCACATGGAATTTTTGATAACTTTATCGAATTGCATGGAGATCGGAATTTCCGAGATGACGGTGCAGTGATTGGTGGAATTGGTTGGCTAGGAGAACAAGCGGTAACGGTTGTCGGGATTCAAAAAGGAAAAAATCTTCAGGATAACCTCAGTCGAAACTTTGGCCAACCTCACCCAGAAGGCTATCGAAAAGCCTTGCGTCTGATGAAACAAGCGGAGAAGTTTGGTCGACCAGTTGTGACCTTTATCAATACAGCGGGTGCGTATCCTGGTGTTGGTGCTGAAGAACGAGACAAGGTGAAGCCATTGCCCGTAACCTCATGGAAATGAGTGACTTAAAAGTTCCGATTATCGCGATTATCATCGGAGAAGGTGGCTCAGGTGGGGCTCTTGCTTTAGCTGTAGCAGACAAGGTCTGGATGCTTGAGAACTCCATCTATGCAGTTTTGAGTCCAGAAGGATTTGCCTCTATTCTCTGGAAAGACGGAAGCCGTGCCATGGAAGCAGCAGAGTTAATGAAGATTACTTCTCACGAGTTGTTGAATATGGATATTGTCGATAAGGTGATTCCGGAGCATGGTTTTTCCAATGGCGAATTACTAGCTCAAGTGAAGAAAGAAATCCAAGCAGAATTGAAGAAGCTACAAGCCTTGCCTCTCGAAGAACTTCTAGAGCAACGTTACCAACGTTTTCGTAAATATTAAAAAACTGAGCTTGCAATTTGCAAGACTCAGTTTTTTTAAACTTTATTTTGGTGCGATGACTTCAGCTCCACCCATGTATGGACGAAGGACTTCAGGAATAGTTACAGAACCATCTTCGTTTTGATAGTTTTCAAGAATAGCTGCCACTGTACGTCCAACAGCCAATCCAGAACCGTTCAAAGTGTGAAGAAGTTTAACCTTACCGTCAGCTTCATCACGATAGCGGATTTGGGCACGACGTGCTTGGAAATCTTCCGTATTTGAACAGCTTGAGATTTCACGATAGGTATTTTGTGCTGGGATCCATACTTCCAAGTCGTAAGTCTTAGCAGCTGAGAAGCCCATGTCTCCTGTAGAAAGAGCAACTACGCGATATGGAAGGTTGAGTTTTTGAAGGATGTTTTCAGCGTTGGCTGTCATCTTTTCCAATTCTTCATATGATTCTTCCGGTTTGGCAAATTTGACCATTTCTACCTTATGGAATTGGTGTAAACGGATCAAACCACGAGTGTCACGACCAGCAGAACCTGCTTCTGAACGGAAAGAAGGGCTCATGGCAGTAAAGTAGATTGGGAGATCCTTGCCATCGATGATTTCTTCACGGTAGTAGTTGGTCAGAGGCACTTCGGCAGTTGGAATCAAGACATAGTTGGTGTCGCTGAGTTCAAAAGTATCTTCCTTGAACTTTGGATATTGACCAGTACCAAACATAGAATCGTGGTTGACCATGTAAGGGGTGATGACTTCTGTGTATCCTTCCTTGCCATGCTCATCCAACATAAAATTGTAGATAGCACGTTCTAAGCGAGCTCCAAGCCCCTTGTAGAAGAGGAAACGAGCGCCAGTGACTTTTCCACCACGTTCCCAGTCAAGGATGTCTAAGTCTTCTCCAAGGTCCCAGTGAGCTTTTGGTTCGAAGTCAAACTCGCGAGGAGTTCCCCAACGGCGAACTTCTACGTTGTCATCCTCATCTGCTCCAATAGGTACACTATCAGCAGGAATGTTTGGAAGGGTTGTAGTAAATTCTGTCAATTTCGCATCAATTTCTGCCAATTCTGCATCGAGTGCTTTGACTTCTGCAGAAAGAGTTTGCATGGCAGCAATCTTATCATCTGCATTTTCTTTGTTGCGTTTGGCTTGGGCGATTTCAGCAGATACTGTGTTACGCTCAGCCTTGAGGCCTTCTACTTTGACCAAGATGTCACGACGTTTGGCATCAATTTCTTTCATTTCGTTCAAGATGGCAGCATCTACACCGCGTGTTGCTAATTTTTCAGCAACTGTATCAAAGTCTGTACGAATTCGTTTAATATCTAACATAGCTTCTCCTTTAACAAAAAGCACACCTGTTACAGTGTTGGAGTGGCAGGGCCACGGTTCCATCCAACTTCACAGGTGTGCACTTGATTTGATCTTCAATTTTTTGATAAACGGTAGAATTTCAATTAAGTCCTCTATCTGCTCACAGCAACCGCAGACTTTCTGAAAGATTTCCTTAATTTACTTATCCGTTTTCGTTTATTATACAAGAAAAGTACCTATTTTGCAAATAGATTTTTAATTTTAGCTGCGATGGTTTGGATCAAGGTCGGTAGCTTGACAATTCTATCATTTCCTAGATGTTCCCGAGCAATCTTTAAAATTTTCCCCGAGTCTTTAGAAGCAAATAGGAACTTACTTTCCTTGGTGTAGATTTCAAAATGGCGACTTATTTTACGCCCAGATACGTTGGCTCCAATCTGTTCGATTTCTTTCCAGGGAATTTGGACGTAGTCTTCTACATTAGCATCTGCGTAAAATTCAAAAGCCACATCTCCAACTAACATTTTTCCAACCTTTCCACCAACACCTAGATAAGAGACACCAGTGGTATGGAATTCCACGGTTTTATTCTGTGATTGCGCCATGTTATCCTCCTGTAACAATGTTCATTTCATTATACCATAATAAAAAGAAGGTCGAAACCTTCTTTTTTGTTGATCTTTGCTTACATCAAGCCAGCAACGTGTGCCAAGACACCGATTACAAAGAGGGCGATGATGATAGTGATTGGAGATACTTTCTTCTTAAGCAACCACATACAAGCAAAAGTAAGAAGCAATCCCATCAAACCAGGAATCAATGAATCCAAGTTTTGTTGGAAAGTCGTAACTTTTTCAGGTGTTTGAGATAGACCTGAACCAACTTGAGCGAAGGCTTCTTGGATACCTTTGTATCCTTCAGGAAGTTTATCCCAGTGGATATAAGCTTTGTCGTCTAATTTGACAGAAGAAACATTAAAGATGAATTTAATAGATACCCAACGTTCTACCAAAACAGCAAGGATGAACATCCCGAGGATAGAAGCTCCTTTAGTGATGTCTTGCAAGATCCCACCAGACATATCTTTGGTAATTTCAGAACCTGCTTTGTATCCAAGTTCTTGGGTGTACCACAAGAAGGACATACGAATCGCATTCCATGCAATAAAGAAGATGAGTGGGCCAAGGATGTTACCTGTCAAGGCAAGAGATGCACCAAGAGCTCCAAGGATTGGACGAACTGTAAACCAGAAGACAGGATCTCCGATACCCGCCAAAGGTCCCATCATACCAATCTTAACCCCCCTGGATAGCGGCATCATCAATCGCAGCGCCATTTGCTTTTTCTTCTTCAAGGGCAAGAGTTACCCCGATGATTGGAGCAGCTACGTATGGGTGAGTGTTGAAGAACTCCATGTGACGCTCAAGAGCAGCCGCTTGGTCTTCTTTCTTCGTGTAAAGTTTTTTGATAGCTGGGATCAATGAGTAAGCCCAACCCAAGTTTTGCATCCGTTCATAGTTCCAAGAACCTTGCAAGAAGGTTGAACGCCACCAAACTTTTTGACGATCTGATTTAGATAATTGTAATTTTTCAGTCATGATAGTGTCACACCTTTCTTAATAGTCTTCAAGGATATCGCCGATTGGGTCATTAGAAGTAGCAACTCCGCCACCTCCATTGCCACCTTTCTTAGAGAGAGAAAGGTAGATCAAGGCAAGGGCAACACCAATTGCACCAAGAGCAATCAAGGTCAATTGGCTAACGGCAGCAAGAGCAAAACCAATGGCAAAGAATGGCCAAACTTCACGGCTTGCCATCATGTTGATAACCATGGCGTAACCAACGGCTACGACCATACCACCACCGATTTGCATACCGTCTGACAACCAAGCAGGCATCGCTTCAAGAGCACCTTTAACAGTGTCAGCAGGATCATCAACAGAAGGGCTGCAGGAATGGCGATACGAAGACCTTGAAGGAGAAGTGCTACAAAGTGAGCGCGTTCTACGCCTTTGATATCACCTTTTTTAGCAGCAGCGTCGGCAGTGTGGACCAAACCAACGGAGAGGGTACGGACGATCATGGTCAAGAAAAGACCAGCAACTGCAAGTGGAATAGCGACACCTTGAGCCACAGCGATTCCTTTAGAGCTAAAGTCACCACCAAGAACCAAGATAATCGCAGCAGCGACTGATGCAAGAGCAGCGTCGGGTGCAACTGCGGCACCAATGTTGGCCCAGCCAAGTGCAAGTAATTGAAGGGAACCACCAAGCATAACACCGGCAGTCAAGTTACCTGTTACCAAACCGATTAAGGTACAAGCAACAAGTGGTTGGTGGAATTGGAATTGGTCAAGGATACCTTCAAGACCTGCTAAGAAGGCAACAACGACCACTAATACCATAGAAATAATAGACATGTTTAAAATCCTTTCGTAAGTAATCGATTATTGAACGTTAGCTTTGTTAATTAAGTCAAACAAATCTTTCTTAGAGTCATTTGGCACTTTACGGACATCAAATTCTACTCCAAGATCACGCATTTTTTCAAATGTAGCCACGTCATCTTTATCCATTGACAACACATTGTTAACCATGGTTTTACCAGTTGAGTGGGCCATTGAACCAACGTTCAAGGTTTTAATCGGAACACCACCTTCGATGGCGCGAAGAGCATCTTGAGGTGTTTCAAATAAGATCAAAGCATGTGTTTCACCAAAGCGTGGATCTTTTGCAACGTCGATCAATTTTTGAATTGGGACAACGTTTGCTTTCACACCATTCGGTGCTGCTTGCTTGATCAACTCCTTACGGAGCTCATCTTTGGCAACTGAGTCTGAAGCTACGATAATTCGATCCGCTTTTGAATCAGGTGTCCAAGCAGTTGCGACTTGTCCGTGAAGTAGACGAGTATCTAAGCGGGCAAGATTAATCTTGAGTTTTCCGTCACCGATCACTGTTCCTTCTGGAATAGCGGCTTGGGCAACAGGAGTAGCTGAAGCAGTGCTTGCTTCTTCGACAGGATTCAATTCTTCTGGAAGAGCTTTGATTCCATCTTTAGATTCTTTGATGATGTTTGCAGCAACTTGATCAACGCCAGCAGTTGCATCCATCAAACGCTCAGTATAAGCTTGAATCAACATCGGAAGGTTCAATCCTGTGATAATCGCAAATTTACGATCTGGATTTTCTCCCATAACGCGACTCGCTTGGTTAAATGGAGAACCACTCCAAAGGTCAGCCAAAACCAAGATTTCATCTTCTGCATCAAATGCGGCAACAGCAACATTGAATTTAGCATAGAGATCATCTGGGCCTTCACTTGGCATGAACGTAACCACTTGAACTTTCTCTTGATCCCCGAAGATCATCGAGCCGGATTGGTGGATTCCAGCTGCAAATTCACCGTGGCTAGCAATAATGATACCAATACTCATTATTGACATTCCTCCTTATAAAATTTTCGTTTGACTTTCAGTTTAAGAAAACTTTAAGCTTATCTATTATAAAACGTTTTCATGATAAAGTCAATTTTTCAGTACTAAATTAAAGGAAAAAGAGAGGTCTTGATATATTAAATTGTTAACATCTATATCTAGCTGTTAAATTCGAAAATCCTTTGGAATTCCTTGACAAGAGGGGAATGAAGGGGATTCTATGTTTTCTGAAAAGAGTAGTAGTAGGTTCTAATAGGTAAAATAAAAATATAGCAACCCCTTGCAGGTCCTGTTTGTGAGAAACTAAAAAAGACCAGCCCATTTGGGCTGGTCTAATAGGTTGAGTTGATTAGTTGGTGAAGTCAAGTACCATACGTCCTTGAATGGTTCCGGCTTCCATTTCGTCAAAGACTTTGACAGCATCTTCTACTGGACGTTTTTGAACGACTGGAACGACCAAGCCTTCTGCTCCAAATTGGAAGGCTTCTTCCAAGTCTTTACGAGTTCCTACAAGAGAACCGATGACTTGGATACCATCTAATACTGTTTTTACAATGCTGAGGTCCATCATTTCAGAAGGAAGACCAACTGCGATCACGCGGCCACCTGCACGAACAGAATCTACTGCTTGGTTGAAAGCTACTTTAGAAACGGCTGTTACGACAGCAGAGTGAGCTCCACCATTTGTTTTTTCTTTGATCAATCCTGGAACATCTTCGACTTCACGACCATTAATGACAAAGTCTGCCCCAACTTCTTTGGCCAATTCGAGTTTATCATTGTTGATATCAACAGCGATGACATGAGCGTTGAAGACTTTCTTGGCATATTGAACAGCCAAGTTACCCAAGCCACCAGCTCCATAGATAACGATCCATTGGCCTGGTTCAGCTTTGGCTTCTTTGATAGCTTTGTAGGTTGTAACACCGGCACAGGTAATAGAAGAAGCTTGGGCTGGATCTAATCCTTCTGACACTTTCACTGCGTAGTCTGCAGTAACGATACATTGTTCAGCCATTCCTCCATCAACAGAGTAACCAGCATTTTTTACAGTACGGCAAAGGGTTTCGCGACCAGTTGTACAGTATTCACAAGTGCCACATCCTTCGAAGAACCAAGCAACACTGACGCGGTCACCAACTTTGAGGCTCTTGACATCTGGAGCAAGTTCTTTAACAATTCCGATTCCTTCATGTCCAAGAACACGGCCTGGAACTTTACCGAAGTCTCCGTGAGCAACGTGCAAGTCCGTGTGGCAGACACCACAGTATTCGATTTGAACAAGTGCTTCCCCTGTTTCCAATGGGCGCATCTCCTTGTTTGCAACGATTTCAACACCAGTACCTTCTGGATTTACAACAACAGCTTTCATAGTTTTCCTCCTCAAGAGCTTAGTTGGATTAGAGACGGTAATAAAACGAGAAGTAACATCACTTGAATCATTATCGTATGAAATGAGCTAGGCTCCTTTTTTATTTTTGTTATGTTAATTTTATCACAAACTTTATCAGTCAGCAAGCGTTTACATAGAAAATTTTCTGAAAATAAACTTAACCAGTTAAATTGTTTTCAGGAAAGGCCCCAATAAGGTTCCGTATGTTTGAGAAAACAAAAAGCTTGAATCCTTTCTTGTAAAAGGTGATTCAAGCGATTCTCTATTTATAGGAAGAGTTTTTCTAGTTGACGAGCAACGCCGTCCTGATCGTTTGTATACTCTGTTTGTTTATCGGCATAGGGGAGGAGGACAGGATTGGCGTTTTTCATTGCATAACCAGTTCCTGCGAAAGCCAACATGTCTGTATCGTTTTGTTCGTCTCCAAAGGCAATCAGATCTTTCTGATCAAGTCCGTAAGTCTCGAGGAGATAGTTGAGGGCAAAGGCCTTATTGACGCCTTTTGGAGCACATTCCAGAATGTTGAGGGGACCGCCCCAACTATTGATTTCCAACTCATGATGGTAGTAGTCACGCATTTCTTCGGCTAAAGCATACTTGTCTTCAGCGCGTGTTTGAAAGAGGATGGCGTTTGGGTTTTCGGTAACTTTACGAGCTTCGAATTTTGTTTTGGAGGAGATTTTAGAAACCCCAAATAAGGCGGGATCAATCGTATGGTGGTAGGTGTGGGTGACATAGAACTTATTGCGATACTCTCCTGCAATAAAGTCTGCCTGGATGTCATTTTCTCTCTCGACCATATCTAGGAGGTATTTTTTATCAAGGGTCATGGATAGTTCTTTCGACCATTTTTTATTTGGAATATGAGTGAGAGCGCCGTTAAAGTTAATCATGGGACTTTCCAATCCCAATTCCTTATAGATGTGATCTGCCATTCGATAGGGACGCCCAGTTGTAATAATGACCCGGTGACCTTGTTCACTGACTTTCTGGATGGTGTCAATCGTATAAGGCGATAATTTGCTTTCAGAATTTAATAAGGTGCCATCTAAATCGACAGCGATTAGTTTTTTATTCATAGGAAGATTCCTTTCATTTGTATGGTTTATCTTACTCTAAATGAGGAGTATAGAAGTGCCATATTTTAAGAAGAATGCTACCATTATACCAGATAAACAGGAAAATTTCAGTCTTTCGGATAGAAGATGATATGACACGAAAGATTGTCCAGATGAATCTCTTGTAAAAGTGAATAATATTTGATAAAATATTGGTATTGTTCGTGATTGAGTCGCGAGCAGATTTATTTTTTTTTAAGGAGTTTATTGGAAAAATGGATAAGTTTTTCAAACTATCTGAACACGGAACGACGGTTCGTACAGAGGTATTAGCTGGTTTAACGACCTTCTTTGCCATGTCTTATATCTTGTTTGTAAACCCTCAAATGCTTTCCCAAACAGGAATGCCTGCTCAAGGAGTATTTCTAGCAACCATTATTGGTTCAGTCGTTGGGACTCTCATGATGGCTTTCTATGCGAATCTGCCTTATGCCCAAGCACCAGGGATGGGCTTGAACGCCTTCTTTACCTTTACAGTGGTATTTGGGATGGGCTATTCTTGGAAAGAAGCCTTGGGAATGGTCTTTATTTGCGGACTAATTTCATTGATTATCACATTAACCAATGTTCGGAAAATGATTATTGAGTCCATTCCAAATGCTTTGCGTTCAGCTATCTCAGCTGGTATCGGAATTTTCTTGGCCTATGTCGGAATTAAAAATGCTGGCTTGTTGAAGTTTTCGATTGATCCGCATACCTATACGGTGGCAGGAGAAGGGGCTGACAAAGCGAATGCAGCGATTACAGCAAATTCTGCAGCGGTCCCAGGACTTGTTAGTTTCAATAGTCCGACAGTCCTCCTTGCCTTGGCTGGCTTAGCCATTACTGTTTTCTTTGTCATCAAGGGCATTAAAGGAGGAATTATCCTTTCTATCCTTACGACAACAATCCTCGGTATTGTGTTTGGAATTGTTGATCTTTCAACGATTGACTTTGGTAGTACCCATCTTGGAGCAGCTGTCAATGATCTTGGCAAAATTTTTGGAGCTGCACTTGGTTCAGAAGGATTAGGTTCTTTGATTACCAATACTTCTCGTCTTCCTGAAACCTTGATGGCCATCTTGGCATTCTCCTTGACAGATATCTTTGATACGATTGGTACCTTGATTGGAACTGGTGAAAAAGTTGGTATTGTTGCCACAAATGGTGAAAATCATCAATCCGCTAAATTGGATAAAGCCCTTTATTCAGACCTCGTAGCGACATCTGTTGGTGCTATTGCAGGTACTTCGAATGTAACGACTTATGTTGAGTCAGCTGCGGGTATCGGAGCTGGTGGACGGACTGGTTTGACAGCCCTTGTCGTAGCCCTCTGTTTTGCAGTGTCAAGTATTTTTAGTCCCCTTCTTGCTATTGTACCGACAGCAGCGACAGCACCGATTTTGATCATCGTTGGGATCATGATGTTGAGTAGCTTGAAACATCCATTGGGATGATATGGCAGAAGCTGTACCAGCCTTCTTTACCTCTATCTTTATGGGATTCAGTTATTCCATCACAAATGGGATTGCAGCAGGTTTTATTACTTATACAGTAACTAAACTTGTCAAAGGTGAAGCCAAAGAGGTTCACAGTATGATTTGGATTCTAGATGCCTTGTTTATTCTGAACTTTATCAGTATGGCCTTGCACTAGAATGAACATAGAAGAAAGCTTGGACAAATCGTCCAAGCTTTTTTGATTGTCTCAGGTGAGGCTGAAGGTAATCGACTAAAAATAGTGGGCAAGAATCAATTATTTTTGGTATAATGGAGCAATGAAAAGTCAAAATGAACAAGAGTTGATGGCCCTTGGAAAACAGTTGGGTCAACGGTTAGAAAAACAGGATGTCGTGATTCTGACAGGGGATCTGGGGGCTGGGAAAACAACCTTTACAAAAGGCCTAGCTCAAGGGTTGGATATTCGTCAGATGATTAAAAGTCCCACTTATACCATTGTGAGAGAATATGAAGGCCGCTTGCCCTTGTATCACCTGGATGTCTATCGTATTGGAGACGATCCAGATTCGATTGATTTGGATGACTTTTTATTTGGTGAAGGGGTGACCGTTATTGAGTGGGGCGAACTGCTAGAGACCAGTCTTTCTGCTGGATATTTAAAGGTTGAACTGCTCAAGGACGGCGACGGACGTGAGATACGCTTGTCAGCTGTCGGTGAACGTGCAGAACAATTAAAGGACTCATTTCTAACTTCTGTAGGAGCTTGAAGATGGAACAGGTATTGGATCTCTTTTTAAAAGAGGCTGAGGCTTCGGATGCGCAACACTTACTTGACTTTTTTAAAGATGTGGCGACTGAATCGGATTTTATGACCTTGGCTCCAGAAGGGCTTGGGATGACCAAGCAAGAGTTAGAAATCTTTGCTGAAACACAAGCACAAACAGACAACCAATTATGTCTTTTGTTATACTTGGGTGAGGATTTGGTAGGCGTCTTAAATATTGCGGCGGATCAAAATAGGGCCTTGCGTCATATTGGAGATCTCTTTATCGTTGTTCGAAAGGCTTATTGGAATAAAGGCTTGGGTCGTATTCTCCTAGAAGAAGGAATCGTATGGGCAGAAGGTACTAACCTCCTTCGGAAATTAGACCTCAGTGTCCAAGTTCGAAATGAACGGGCCATCCATCTCTACCAAACGCTAGGATTTGAAATTGAAGGTCTCCGCAAGAGGGGCGTATACAAGGAAGGGGAATATCTGGATGTTTACCTAATGGGCAAACTGATAGATGGACAGAATCTATGATTAAAAAAATTCTATTAATGTTTTTAGTTTGTTGGCCGTAACGACAATCGGGCTTGGAGCCTATGGGCTAACCATCCTCAATCAGTCGACAAATTCGTTGAGTAAGACTTATAAAGGGATTGGCGATGAAAACAATGTCATCGCAGAAAACAAACCAATGACCATCTTGCTCATGGGGGTCGATACTGGATCAGGCTCAAGAGAGGATCAGTGGGTAGGGAATAGTGATACCATGATTCTCGTGACAGTGAATCCACAGACGCGTGAAACAACGATTATGAGTTTGGAACGGGATATCTTGACCAATATTACGCAAGATGGAGAAACTGTACAAGCTAAGCTAAATGCGGCTTATGCTCAAGGTGGAGCAGAATTGGCCATTAAAACCATCCAAGATTTGATGAATATTCATATCGACCGTTATGCGATGATCAATATGAAAGGCCTGGTCCAACTGGTTGATAAGGTCGGCGGTATCACGGTAAACAATCCATTTGATTTTGATATTTCGATTGAAGAAAATGAACCGGAATACACAGCGAAAATTCCACCAGGTCGTCAAGAGATTGATGGAGAGCAAGCCTTGGTATACTCACGGATGCGTTACCAAGATCCAGAAGGAGACTATGGCCGTCAAAAACGCCAACGGGAAGTCATCGAAAAGATCATCAAGAAAGTATTGACTTTGGATGGTCTGAGCAACTATCAAGGAATTATTGAAGCAGTTAGTGATAATATGCAGACCAATATCTCCTTGGATACGAATAGCTTGATGCAGTTGATGGGGTATCGAGATGCCTTGAAGAACATCCGTATGGAACAGTTGAAAGGGGAAGATGCCACCCTAGCGGATGGTGGAAGTTACCAAATCGTTACTTCAGAACACCTGTTGAAGATGCAGAATATCCTGCGTAAAAGTCTGGGCTTATCACCTGTAAGCAAGCTCAAACAAGTGCCGTTCTATTGGATGGCGACGAAACTGGGGGAAGCGTTTCATCAGAAAGTGGTGAAAGTCCAGTAGAGGCGAGCCAGGATACTGGTGGAGGATATTATGATCCTTCCTATGTTCCAGAAACTTCTGTAAGCTCAGAAGCAGTTACGCCAAACCAACCGACAGTGCCACCTTATACGGATACAACGGTAGCTGGTGCTGGAGGAAACTAAAGTCAAATACTTTTAAAAATAAAAAGGTTTTGAGACGACTATCTCAAAACCTTTTTTGCTTATTCATGATCATTGGATTTCTCAGACCAAATAGTTTGGATTTGTTCTACAGAAGCATTGGCTTGCTGAGAGAAGATCCTTGCTTTATAGGAGAAGTCTTCCAGTAATTGATTTAAAAGGACTCTTTGCTCCTGAATGATTTCAATGTTTTTTTTGATTTTAGAAAAGTTTGATTGAATTCCATCCGTGAGTTGTTTGGTTTCGTTGAATTCATTTTTCAGTGGTTCGCGATGTTTAACAAGTTGATAGCTGATGGTTGCTCCAGTCGCAAACCAAAATAGATCTCTTAATTTCATAGTAAGCTCCTTTTAATGGTTTGAGATATCCTTGGCTAATTGGGCAAGGCGGTCAAAATCAGGTTCGTGGGCAATGAAATCAATCTTTAGGTCGTCCTCTTGAGAGTAGCGTGGAAGAATATGCACGTGGGTGTGGAAGACAGACTGACCCGCAATTTCTTCCATGTTACTAATGATATTCATTCCTTGAGGCTGTGTAGCACTTTCCACTTTTTTGGTGACTCTTGAAACGATGTTAAAAAGGGCAGCCGTTTCATCTGGTGTCATCTCCAATAGATTACGGGCGTGTTTTTTTGGAATCACAAGGGTATGGCCTGGAGTGACCTGTGAGATATCTAAAAAAGCAAGAAAATGGTCATCTTCGTAGACCTTAGAAGCAGGAATTTCTCCGGCAACAATCTTACAAAAAATACAATCCGAAACCATAAATGTACCTCAATTTCGCTAGATTTTGTTATAATATAAGAACATTATACCAGAAAGCTCAGAAAATATGTTAGAAATAAAAAACCTGACAGGAGGCTATGTCAATATCCCTGTCTTAAAAGATGTTAGTTTTGAGGTTGGCGATGGTCAATTGATTGGATTGATTGGCTTGAATGGAGCAGGGAAATCAACGACCATTAATGAAATTATAGGTCTATTACGTCCCTATGCTGGCGAAATCCGGATTGATGGTTTGACTTTAGCTACTTCTCCAAGTGCTTATCGCCAAAAAATTGGTTATATTCCTGAAACACCGAGCCTTTATGAAGAGTTAACCCTGCGTGAGCATATTGAGACAGTGGCGATGGCCTATGACTTAGATCAGGAAGCGGTTTTTGCGCGTGTGACTCCTCTCTTGAAGCAATTTCGACTAGAGGAAAAATTGGATTGGTTTCCTGTCCATTTTTCTAAGGGGATGAAACAAAAGGTCATGATTATTTGTGCCTTTGCTGTTGATCCAAGTTTGTTTATTGTCGATGAGCCTTTCTTAGGCTTGGATCCAGTTGCGATCTCAGATTTAATTCAATTATTGAAGGTGGAAAAAGAGAAGGGGAAATCTATTTTAATGAGTACCCATGTTCTGGATTCTGCTGAAAAAATGTGTGATGCCTTTGTCATCCTCCATAAGGGACAGGTCCGTGCTCAGGGGACTTTAGAGGATTTGCGGACAGAATTTGGAATGGCAGATGCCGATTTGAATGAAATTTACCTTGCACTAACAAAAGAGGCTGACCGATGATTGAAGTTTTACAAAAGAGGAAGACGACCTTTCGCAATCAGTGCTTAAAATATTCTCGCTATGTGTTTAATGATCACTTTGTCCTCTTTCTCCTGATCTTTCTGGGCTTTTTAGCGGTTCAGTACAGTCAATTTTTGCGCTCCCTACCAGAAGATAAGAGCCTTCTCCTCCTTGTACTTGCCCTTGCTCCTTTGCTCCTGCTTCCAATTGGTTCCATCGCAACCTATTTTGAGAAGCCAGACATGATTTTCCTTCTGGCAAAAGAAGAGCAATTGAAAGGCTATTTGAACCAACAGATCTTACGAGCGACTATTTTCTGGGGAATTGTACAAACCCTTGTGCTTGTTCTATTTGTCCCTTTGGCTTTGGCTTTAGGACTGTCTTTGACCATTGTAGTGGTTTATTTGGCTATTCTCTTCTTGTTGAAGGTTCTTGTTTTTCAAGGGAAGGGGAAAAGATTCTATAACCAGGCGGGTCTTGATTGGAAGCGAATCGTAGAGCTAGAAAACCAGAGAAAGCAAAGGATTCTAAGATTTTTCGCCCTTTTTACCACAGTAAAAGGAATGACGAATAGCGTGAAACGGCGGGCCTACTTAGACAGACTAACAAGCATGGTTCCGAAAGTCAGTTTCAAGACTTGGAACAACCTGTATCTCCGTTCTTATCTCAGAAATGGAGATCTGTTTTCCATGAGTCTGCGTCTATTAGGAATAGCAATCGCTGTCTTTGTCTTCATCCCGCAAACGCTAGTAGCAGTAGCCGTCGCGGGGCTCTTGAATTATTTACTTGTTTTTCAATTGCTCGGACTCTACAAGGCCTTTGACTATCAATATTTAACGCGACTCTTCCCCTTGGAAATCAGTGCTAAAACACGAGGGCTTCTTCAAACAGTTCAATCGGTGACTTTGTTTGTGGTTCTTGTCGAGGGAGGACTGGGATTACTGGTCTTTGAAGAGAAAATTCTCGTCCTAGCCTTGCTAGCTTTCACAGCCTTTTTAGCCTATGGTTATGCACCTTTCAAGGTGAGACGATTAGTTGACGAAACGCTTTAAAATTAGTAAAATAGATGGGAAACTTTTTACGGAGGAAGAGATGGACTCGAACGAAAAAGAGCTAACGTTAACCCCAATTGCTGGTAAAAGCGGAAAAGCCTTTATGGGGACTTATCCGGATGGGGGGAAAGTATTTGTCAAAATGAATACGACTCCAATATTAGCAGGGTTAGCTAAAGAACAAATTGCTCCACAACTCTTATGGAGCCGACGCTTACCTGACGGAAATGTGATGAGCGCACAAGAATGGTTAAATGGAGAAATTTTAACTCCAAATGGGATGGGGAAAAAGCAAGTGGTTCATATCCTGACTCGTTTGCACCGTTCACGCCCCTTGATGACGCAATTGAGAAAGTTGGGCTACACAGCTGAATCGCCATTGGATTTATTGAATTCTTTGAGCAGTCAGTTGCCAATTGCTTTGCGTCAAAACAATTATTTGCAATCTGTATTAAAGAGTTTACGACAGACTGTTCCAGCTTTTCGAGAAGATTATGCAACCATTGTCCACGGAGATGTCCGTCACAGTAACTGGATTGAAACGGATAGTGGATTTATCTACTTGGTAGATTGGGATTCTGTCCGCTTAACAGATCGGATGATGGATGTAGCTCATGTTTTAAGTCACTACATTCCAGATTCCCAGTGGCAGGATTGGTTGGTCTATTACGGCTATAAGTACAATGAAACTGTATTTGGTAAATTGTACTGGTTTGGTCAATACTCTTTCCTTTGTCAGATTGTAAAATACTATGAAAATAATGATTTAGAGAATGTGAACCGAGAAATTTATGCCTTGCGTAATTTCCGGTCAAAATATGGGAAGGAAGCATGAGAGTTAGAAACCGTAAAGGTGCAACCGAATTATTAGAAGCCAATCCGCAATATGTCATTTTGAAGCCAGAAGAAGCCAAAGGAAAGTGGCATGAGATTTTTGGAAATGACCATCCTATTCATATTGAAGTGGGAAGTGGTAAAGGAGCCTTTATCACTGGAATGGCAAAACAAAATCCAGACATTAACTATATCGGGATTGATATTCAAAAATCAGTATTAAGTTACGCTTTGGATAAGGTGTTGGAAGCTGACGTTCCCAATATCAAGTTGCTTTGGGTGGACGGAGATAGCTTGACTAATTACTTTGAAGACGGTGAGATTGATCAATTGTATCTCAATTTTTCAGATCCTTGGCCGAAGAAACGCCATGAAAAACGTCGTCTAACCTACAAGAGTTTCTTAGATACTTTCAAACAGATTTTGCCAGAGCATGGAGAGATTCATTTCAAGACGGACAATCGAGGACTCTTTGAATACAGTTTGGTGAGTTTTTCTCAGTATGGAATGACCTTGAAGGGTGTCTGGCTAGATCTTCATGCTAGTGATTTTGAGGGAAATGTCATGACCGAATATGAAAAGAAATTCTCAAGTAAGGGTCAGGTCATTTATCGGGTTGAAGCACAATTTTAAAGTCTAGTTAAGGATCGACGTCTCCTGAAAAGGAGGCGTTTTTCTTTTGGATGGTAGCTGTATGAATGAGGAAGGCGAAATTCTTGCATTTCGACGGAACTTGTGTTAGAATGTTTAAACGAATAGAAAAGGAGAGGCGAAGACATATCTTCGCCTCTTGTCTGTGAGGAGGTGTTGTCCTATCGCAACAATTGTTGAATTAGTAACAGAAATTCTTCAACCAGCCATCCAAGCTCCATTTGAATTGGTGGATGTGGAATATGGAAAGATGGGAGGAGATTATGTTCTAAGTATCTTTGTTGATAAGCCAGGTGGTATTACCCTGAATGATACAGCAGATTTAACAGAAGTGATTAGTCCTCTGTTGGATCAGATTCAACCAGATCCATTCCCAGAACAGTACTTCCTAGAAGTGACGAGTCCTGGTTTGGAGCGTCCCTTAAAAACCAAAGATGCAGTGGAAAAAGCTCTGGGTCAATATATCCATGTCAGCTTGTACAAGGCAGTTGACAAACAAAAGGTCATTGAAGGAACACTCCTTAAGTTCGAAGATGACCAATTGACCATGGAATACATGGACAAAACCAGAAAGAAAACCATTGAAATCCCCTATAGTCTTGTCTCAAAAGCAAGACTAGCTGTCAAATTATAGCAGAAAAGAAAGGAAGGCTCTTAGTAGCCTAAGAGCAAGAAAAGAATGAGTAAAGAAATGCTAGATGCTTTTCGCATCTTGGAAGAAGACAAAGGAATCAAAAAGAAGATATCATTGAAGCTGTTACAGAATCATTGCGTTCGGCTTATCGGAGACGGTATGGTCAAGCAGAAAGTGCTGCTATCGAATTTAATGAAAAGACTGGTGACTTCCGCGTTTATACTGTTCGTGAAGTAGTGGATGAAGTATTTGATAGCCGGTTAGAAATTAGCTTGAAAGATGCTCTTGCGATTAGCTCTGCCTATGAATTGGGAGACAAAATCAAATTTGAAGAAGCACCTGCTGAGTTTGGCCGTGTCGCAGCCCAATCTGCTAAACAAACCATCATGGAAAAAATGCGCAAGCAAACTCGTGCGATTACCTATAACACTTATAAAGAACATGAAAATGAAATTATGAGTGGAACGGTTGAGCGTTTTGATAATCGCTTTATCTATGTAAATTTAGGGTCTATCGAAGCTCAATTGTCTAAACAAGACCAAATCCCGGGTGAAGTCTTCCAATCTCATGATCGCATCGAAGTATTTGTCTACAAAGTAGAAGACAATCCTCGTGGGGTCAACGTTTTCGTAAGTCGTAGCCATCCAGAAATGATCAAACGTTTGATGGAACAAGAAATCCCTGAAGTCTATGATGGAACCGTTGAAATCATGAGCGTGGCACGTGAAGCTGGAGACCGGACTAAGGTTGCTGTTCGTAGCCATAATCCAAACGTAGATGCGATTGGAACCATCGTTGGTCGTGGTGGATCGAACATCAAAAAGATTACTAGCAAGTTCCACCCAGCTCGTTATGATCAGAAATTGGATCGTATGGTCCCAACAGAAGAAAATATTGATGTCATTGAGTGGGTACCAGATCCAGCAGAATTTATCTACAATGCCATCGCGCCTGCTGAGGTCGATCAAGTCATCTTTGACGAAGAAGACAGCAAGCATGCCCTTGTGGTAGTACCAGATAGCAAACTATCTCTTGCGATCGGTCGTCGTGGTCAAAACGTGCGCTTGGCGGCTCACTTAACTGGCTACCGGATTGATATCAAATCAGCTAGTGAGTACGAAGAAATGGAAGCAAGTCAAGAACCTGCTTTTGAAGAAGTAGAAAGTGATTTGAATTCTGTAGACGAATAGGGAGGGAATCATGGTAAAGACAAGAAAAATCCCTTTACGCAAGTCTGTCGTTTCAAATGAGGTCATCGATAAACGAGATCTCTTGCGAATCGTAAAAAATAAAGAAGGTCAAGTTTTTATCGATCCAACTGGGAAAGCAAATGGTCGTGGTGCTTATATCAAGCTCGATAACGAGGAAGCACTTCAAGCCAAGAAGAAGAAAGTCTTCAATCGCAGCTTTAGCATGGAAGTGGATGAAGCTTTCTACGACGAATTGATTGCTTATGTGGATCATAAGGTGAAAAGAAGAGAGTTAGGCCTTGAATAAGCAAAAAGTCAGTAATTTATTGGGATTGGCTCAGCGAGCAGGGAAATCATCTCCGGAGAAGAGTTGGTCATCAAGTCTATTCAAGAAGGAAAGGCTCGTTTGGTCTTTCTAGCAGATGATGCAGCTCCCAATCTTACCAAAAAAATCACAGATAAATGCCACTATTATGGCATTCCGGTATTAACCGTGTTTTCAACACTAGAATTAAGTACTGCCATTGGTCGCTCACGAAAGGTAGCGGCCGTGACAGATGCTGGATTTTCAAAGAAAATGAGGTCTCTTATGGAATAGAAGAGGAGGACAGCAATTGTCTAAGAAAAGATTGTATGAGATTGCCAAAGAACTAGGCAAGGAAAGTAAAGAAGTCGTCACACGGGCCAAAGAATTAGGGTTGGAGGTAAAGAGTCACGCTTCTAGTATCGAAGGTGAAGCGGTTGAGCGTTTGGTCAATAGTTTTGCATCAAAGGCGCCCCAAACTCCTAAAGTGACGGAAGAAAAACAAGTAAAAGCTGCATCGGTTGCAAAAGAACCTGTTGCAAACCAACCAGAAAAGACAACGGAAACAGCGGCAGCACCTGTTGTGAAGCCAAAGAGTCGTAATTTCAAGGCGGAACGCGAAGCCCGTGCAAAAGAGCAGGCGGAACGTCGTCAACAACAAGGAAATCGACCTAAGAAACAACAAAACGACCGTCGGGATGGGGAACGTTTCCAAAATCGTAATGAGCGAAAAAATCAAGGAAATGACCGCCGGAACCAAGGGAATGATCGTCGCCGTGACCAAGCTGGAAACGGTCAAGGACGTCCAAATCCTGTAAATGGCGCACCGAAGATTGACTTCAAAGCCCGTGCGGCAGCATTAAAGGCAGAGCAAAATGCAGAATATGCACGTGGTAGTGAAGAACGCTACAAGCAAAACCAGGCAGCCAAGGTAGAGCAAGACCGTCAACAACGTCGTAAGCGCGAAGAGGCAGTTACGACTGAAGTTGTTGCTCCACAACCAAAGGCAGAAGCAGTGAAGGCAACTCCGGTAGCGGCTCCAAGTCCTGCAGCAGTTGATACACGTCGGAAAAAGCAAGCTAGACCAGACAAAAAACGTGAAGATTTTGATCGCGAAGAAGATGGTCCAAGAAAACAACAAAAGAATCGAAGTAGTCAAAACCAAGTGAGAAATCAAAGAAATAGTAACTGGAACAACAACAAAAAGAATAAAAAAGGAAAGAATAACCGCAATGAAGCTCCAAAACCAGTAACAGAGCGTAAATTCCATGAGTTGCCAAGTGAGCTTGAGTACACAGATGGAATGACGGTTGCGGAAATCGCAAAACGGATTAAGCGTGAGCCTGCGGAAATCGTTAAGAAACTCTTCATGATGGGAGTGATGGCGACACAAAACCAATCCTTGGATGGTGATACCATTGAACTTCTGTTAGTAGATTATGGAATTGAAGCCAAGAAAAAGGTTGAAGTGGACAATGCGGATATCGAACGCTTCTTCGTTGAAGATGGTTATTTGAACCCAGATGAGTTGGTAGAACGCCCACCAGTTGTCACTATCATGGGACACGTTGACCATGGTAAAACAACCCTTTTGGATACCCTTCGTAATTCACGTGTAGCAACAGGTGAAGCGGGAGGAATCACCCAGCATATCGGTGCTTACCAAATCGTGGAAAATGGCAAGAAGATTACCTTCTTGGATACACCTGGACACGCGGCCTTTACTTCTATGCGGGCGCGTGGTGCCTCTGTTACGGATATTACCATCTTGGTTGTAGCAGCAGATGACGGGGTGATGCCACAGACCATCGAAGCCATCAACCATTCAAAAGCAGCGAACGTTCCAATCATCGTAGCTATTAACAAGATTGATAAACCAGGTGCCAACCCAGAACGTGTGATTGGTGAATTGGCAGAGCATGGAGTTATGTCAACAGCTTGGGGTGGAGATTCTGAGTTTGTAGAAATTTCTGCCAAGTTCAACCAAAATATCGATGAACTTTTGGAAACGGTCCTTCTTGTGGCTGAAATCCAAGAACTCAAGGCAGATCCAACTGTTCGTGCCATCGGTACGGTTATCGAAGCGCGTTTGGATAAAGGTAAAGGTGCGGTTGCAACCCTTCTGGTTCAACAAGGTACCTTGAATGTCCAAGACCCAATCGTTGTTGGTAATACTTTCGGACGTGTCCGTGCCATGACCAATGACCTTGGCCGTCGTGTGAAAGTAGCTGGACCATCTACTCCAGTTTCTATCACTGGTTTGAACGAAGCACCAATGGCGGGTGACCATTTTGCGGTTTATGAAGATGAAAAATCTGCGCGTGCAGCCGGTGAAGAACGTGCGAAACGTGCGCTGATGAAACAACGTCAAGCAACCAACCGTGTCAGCCTTGAAATCTCTTTGATACCTTGAAGGCTGGCGAAGTGAAATCCGTTAATGTCATCATCAAGGCCGATGTTCAAGGATCGGTTGAAGCCCTTGCTGCTTCCCTTCAAAAGATTGAAGTGGAAGGTGTGAAAGTGACCATCGTTCACTCAGCAGTTGGTGCCATCAACGAATCAGACGTCACCCTTGCAGAAGCTTCAAATGCCTTCATCATTGGATTTAACGTCCGCCCTACGCCTCAAGCGCGTCAGCAAGCAGAAGCTGATGAGGTAGAAATCCGTCTTCACTCAATCATCTACAAAGTGATTGAAGAAATGGAAGATGCCATGAAGGGAATGTTGGATCCTGAATTCGAAGAGAAAGTCATCGGGGAAGCAGTCATTCGTGAAACCTTTAAGGTCTCTAAAGTGGGTACCATCGGTGGATTTATGGTCCTTAGTGGTAAGGTCACTCGTGACTCCAAAGTCCGCGTCATTCGTGACGGTGTCGTTATTTATGATGGAGCTCTTGCTAGCTTGAAACATTATAAAGATGATGTCAAAGAAGTGACCAACGGTCGCGAAGGTGGATTGATGATCGAAGGCTACAATGATATCAAGACTGATGATACCATCGAAGCTTACATCATGGAAGAAATTAAAAAATAATCTTACAACTAGGAAGAATGAGGACTTTCTCTCGGACTTCCTAGTTTTTAAAGACAGAGCAGAAAGGAGTTCCTATGGCAAGTCATTTTCGGACAGACCGAGTCGGTATGGAAATCAAGCGGGAAGTCAACGAAATTTTGCAAAAAAAAGTTCGTGATCCGCGTGTCCAAGGCGTCACTATTACGGATGTTCAAATGCTAGGCGATTTATCGATGGCCAAGGTTTACTATTCGATTATGAGTGACCTGGCTTCAGATAATCAAAAGGCTCAGACAGGGCTGGAAAAAGCAACAGGAACCATCAAGCGCGAATTAGGTCGGAATTTAAAATTGTACAAAATTCCAGATTTAACCTTTGTCAAAGATGAATCCATTGAATATGGAAACAAAATTGATCAAATGTTACGTGATCTTGATAAAAAATAATGAACAAAACGATAGATTCTGTAGAGTCTATCGTTTTTTTATTGCAAAATTCAGAAGAAATTTCAAAAAAACCTTGTGCCGAAGGGGTGGATGTTTTAAAATAGAGTGAGTAAACTTTTATCGAATGATGATGGAGGAAAGGAATGTCCATTGATTGGCAGAACATTTTATTTAACTTCTTAGGTGGTTTGGGACTATTTTTATATAGTATCAAAACCATGGGGGATGGCTTGCAACAGGCTGCAGGGGATCGCCTTCGTTACTATATCGACAAATATACCAGTAATCCATTTCTAGGAGTGCTCGTAGGGATTGTCGTGACTGCTCTTATCCAGTCTAGTACAGGGGTAACTGTTATTACGGTTGGATTAGTAAGTGCAGGCCTCTTAACGCTACGCCAAGCAATTGGGATCATCATGGGGGCCAATATCGGGACGACGGTCACTTCCTTCATCATTGGTTTCAAGTTGGGAACTTATGCCTTACCGATTATGTTTGTCGGTACAGTCTGTCTCTTCTTTACCAAGAATCGGATGGCGAATAACATCGGTCGAATCTTATTTGGGGTTGGGGGATCTTTTTATGCCTTAAACCTCATCAGCGCAGGGATGAGTCCTTTGAAGGAGTTGCCAGAATTTAGCCAATACATGGTAACCCTTGGGAAGAATCCAATCCTCGGAGTGCTGGCTGGAGCTATTATTACTGTTTTGATCCAGGCTTCTTCAGCAACCATTGGAATTCTGCAAGGTCTCTACTCAGGAGGATTTTTAGATCTGAAGGGAGCCCTACCGGTCTTATTTGGAGATAATATCGGAACAACCCTCACTGTTATCATCGCTGCCATGGGAGCCAATGTTTCTGCCAAACGGGTTGCAGCGACCCACGTCTTATTTAATGTCATCGGGACCATTCTGTGTATCATCTTGTTGGGACCATTTACAAGTATGGTTGAGTTCTTCCAAGCTCAGTTGCATCTCTCACCTGAGATGACGATTGCCTTTTCACATGGTGCTTTTAATGTGACTAACACCATCGTTCAATTCCCATTCATTGGGGCGTTGGCTTACTTTGTGACGAAATTGATTCCTGGTGAGGATGAAGTGGTCAAATACGAGCCACTTTACTTGGATGAAAATCTGATTACCCAAGCTCCTTCGATTGCCTTGGGAAATGCCAAAAAGGAACTCTTGCACTTAGGAGCTTATGCTGAAAAGATTTTTGATTTATCTTATCGCTATATTTTGAATCAAGAAGAAAAGCTAGCTGAAAAAGGCCATAAAACAGAAGAAGCGATTAATACCATCGATGACCAGTTGACCAAGTACTTGATCCGCTTGTCCAGTGAGGCTTTGAGTCCAAAAGAAAGCGAATCCTTGACCAATATTTTGGATTCCTCTCGAGATTTGGAGCGGATTGGAGATCACGCAGAAGCCTTGATCAACTTGACGGATTATCTCATTCGGAAGAAAGTTGTCTTTCTGACAATGCCTTGGCTGAATTAGAAGATATCTACCAACAAACTGCGACGTTTGTCAAAGATGCTCTTAGAAGTGTAGAAGAAGATAGTCAAGAGTTGGCCGCAGAGTTGGAACAGCGCCATCAGGCGATTGAAAAACTTGAAAAGAAATTGCGGAAGACCCATATTTCACGTCTGAACAAGGGCGAGTGTACACCTCAAGCAGGTGTGAACTTTATTGATATCATCTCTCACTATACACGTGTCGCAGACCATGCCATGAATTTAGCAGAGAAGGTACAATTAGAGCAGATCTAAAAAAACGAAAAATCCAGTTCTTTAGGACTGGATTTTAGAATGTAGACAAACTTTTTTCATAAAATAGCTAGAAAATTTTTTCAAAAAAATAATTTGTATTTTTAATTAATTAAGCAAATTTATAACTTTCCGCTGTGAGAAAAGTGGCTGAAACGATAAAGTTTCAGCCACTCGGGAGTTTTGAAACTCTAGGTTCAAAACTAAGTCATGGAACTTCCTGGATTGCTGAAATCATCCACTGGATAATTTCACCTAACGTCCGTACTCACCTAAGGAAAGTTTTAAAGAAGACTTTATATTCAATCTGAAATCCAGCTCAAAAAAACTGGATTTTTTATCGTATTTATAGAAAATATTAATATATTTAAATAAAATAGGTCTATACCATTTACAAATACAGTACAAAGGATTATAATGTGTATGAATATATCGGTAGAAAAAGAAAGGAAATCACCATGACAACTTATATACAAGCAGATCAATTCTTTTATCCCCATGGCATTCGTAAGGGAGGATATCTAGAAATTGTCGATGGCAAATTTGGGAAACATGTAGATCAGCTACCAGAGGGAGCTACTGTTTTGGACTATACAGGCTATAGTATTGCTCCTGGTTTGGTCGATACGCACATCCATGGATTTGGTGGAGTTGATGTTATGGACAACAACATCGAGGGAACCCTTCATACTATGAGTGAGGGGCTCTTGAGCACAGGGGTCACTAGCTTTTTGCCAACAACCTTGACCTCTTCTTATGAGCAATTATTAGCAGTCACTGAAAACATTGGTGCACGCTACCAAGAAGCATCTGGTGCTAAGATTCGTGGTATTTACTTTGAAGGACCTTACTTTACAGAGAAGTACAAAGGGGCACAAAATCCAGCCTACATGAAAGATCCTCGAATGGATGAATTCCGTGCATGGCAAAAAGCAGCCAACGGCTTGCTCAATAAAATTGCCCTTGCTCCTGAGCGAGATGGTGTCGAAGACTTTGTCCGCACAGTGACAGGAGAAGGGGTAACGGTTGCCCTTGGGCACTCCAATGCAACCTTTGACGAAGCTAAAAAAAGCAGTGGATGCTGGGGCTAGTGTCTGGGTGCATGCCTATAACGGAATGCGCGGTTTGACGCATCGGGAGTTGGGAATGGTTGGGGCTATGTATCAACTTCCTCATACTTATGCAGAGTTAATCTGTGATGGCCATCACGTTGATCCAAAAAAGCCTGCGACATCCTTCTCAAACAAAAAAAGGAGTGGAAAAATATCGCCTTGATCACCGACTGCATGACAGCTGGTGGCTTGGAAGATGGCGACTACATGTTGGGTGAATTCCCTGTTGTCGTAGAAAAATGGAACAGCCCGTTTGAAATCGACAGGGAACCTGGCTGGTTCGATCTTGAAGCTTAAAGATGGATTGAAGAATGTTGTTGAGTGGGGGCATTGCCAATCCTCATGAAGCGGTCATGATGGCGAGTCTCAACCCTGCTAAATCTGTCCATATTGATGATGTCTGTGGCCAAATCCGTGAAGGGTATGACGCTGACTTTATTGTATTGGATAAAGATTTAGAGTTGGTAGCAACCTTCTTGGATGGCCAAAAACGATTTGAAGCTTAATGGTGAAAAAGAGGTTCAACTACGAATCTCTTGCTATCGCCAAACTAAAAATTGAATTTCTTCTATAAGCTGGGATGAGAGTCTCAGCTTATTTGGATTGGATTCCCTGATCTAGTCATTTGTCTCTTTGCTCCGATACATGGTATAATGAAAGTAATTGAATCGCGAGGTAGTTTTATGAATAAGATAAACGTACGTTTTTTATTGATGGGCTTGTTTTTCTTTATCTACGGTATGTTGCGCCGTAGTCCCATCATCCTAGTGGCAGGTAGTGCCTTTTTACTCTATGCCTTTTTTAGTAAATCGATGGTGCAACCGAAGGAAAATATCTTTAAGCCAAAATTGCGCTTGAATGCGAAGACTTCTAAGTCTGGTGAAAAAACAAAGGAAAGTAACGGGAAATAAGATGAAGAGCTACAAACTAAATGACGGACGCCACATTCCTGTACTAGGTTTTGGTACTTGGAAGGCGAAAGATGGCGAGGAAGCTTATCAAGCAGTAAAAGCAGCCTTAGAAGCGGGCTATCGCCATATTGATACGGCAGCCATCTATCAAAATGAAGAAAGCGTCGGAAAGGCTATCAAAGATAGTGGTATTCCAAGAGAAGAGCTTTTTGTAACGACCAAGTTGTGGAATAATCGTCACACCTATGAGGATGCTGTTAATGGCCTAGAAGAATCTTTGCACAAATTGGGACTAGATTATATCGATTTGTACCTCATCCACTGGCCAAATCCTGTGACTCATCGAGAAAATGAGGCCTGGAAAGAACGGAATCGTGAGGTTTGGAGAGCCATGGAAGATATGCAGGCAGAAGGAAAGATTCGCTCTATTGGTGTGAGTAACTTCCTGCCCCATCACCTGGATGCTTTGTTAGAGAGTGCCAACGTTCTTCCGGCGGTCAATCAGATTCGCTTGGCCCCTGGAGTCTATCAAGAGGAAGTGGTCCGTTATTGCCGTGATAAAGGAATTTTATTGGAGGCATGGGGACCCTTTGGTCAAGGAGAGCTGTTCCAAAATGAGACAGTTCTTACACTGGCTAAACAGTATGACGTGACACCAGCCCAGCTTCTCTTGGCTTGGAGTTTAGCAGAAGGATTTTTACCTTTGCCCAAGTCAGTGACTCCTGAGCGCATTGCAAGTAATCTGCAATGCTCTGCGATTTCATTATCCTCAGAAGACTGTGAGCTCCTTCGGAAGATCCCAGTAGAGGCGGGAGCACCAGACCCAGACACTAAAGACTTTTAAGATTGTTTATTTATAGACAGTGAGAATTTGCTCTCACTGTCTTTTTTTGTGTAATAAGATGAAAAACGAACAATTTGTTTTAGTTGTCTAATTATTTGAATATTAAAACCACAAAAAAGCAAACGAAAAATAACTAATTAAAGATATTGTACGGAAATATTACAATTTGATAACAAAGTTAATGTTGAGTGAATTTTCTGAAAAATTAGGAGTATAATAAGAATAATTTAGTATATAGGGGGAATTTTATGAGTAAACAGCGTTTCTCATTGAGAAAATATAAGTTTGGTGTTGCATCGGTGCTGTTAGGATCTGTTCTTGTCTTTGGAGCAGGGAATGTAAGTGCTGATGAAGCGAAACAGCCAGAGACTGCAGTCGTTGCATCTGCAGAAGCAAATCCAGTATCGCCAAGTGAGTCTGCGTCTCCTGTAACGAATCAGGCAAGTGAGCAGACTACAGGCTCAGTAGTTGAAAATGGTAAAGTTGTTGACGAGCCAGTCTCCTCAGACAAAGGGGCAACAACTCTATCTGTCGAATCAGATAGCCAAGTCCTTGCGAAGGAAGCCAAAACAGAGGGTCAAGCTACTGAAAAGCAAGCGGAAGTCGTAACTAAAACCGAAGATAAAACTGTAGAAAAAGCATCCGAAGGACAGGAAAAAACAGAAGCAAAACCTTCTTCAACAGAGGAGAAAAGTGAGGCTAAACCTGTAACGGAAGTAAGTACTGAAAAGAAAGCTGAAGATAAACCATTAAGTATCAGTAGCAATACGATTATTAATGTGCCCCAAACTTGGGAAAAAGGCTACAAGGGTGAAGGGACGGTTGTTGCAGTCATTGACTCTGGTTTAGATGTCTACCATGAAGTATTGCGGATTTCAGATCCTACAAAAGGGAAGTTCAAAAATCAAACAGAATTAGAAGCTGCCAAAAAAGCAGCGGGAATTGACTACGGAAAATGGTACAACGATAAGGTTGTCTTTGCCTATGATTATATGGATGGAGATGACAATATCAAAGAAAAAGACCATGATTCACACGGTATGCACGTAACAGGTATTGCGACTGGGAACCCTGACAAAAAAGCTGGGGATGGCAACTACGTATATGGAGTTGCTCCAGAAGCCCAAGTGATGTTTATGCGGGTTTTCTCTGATCGTAGTGGATCCACCAGCGATGTTGTCTATGTGAAAGCGATTGATGACGCAGTGGCATTGGAGCCGATGTCATTAACATGAGTTTGGGATCTGGGACAGGATCTACAGTGAATGCTAGTCCTGCTGTCAGAGAAGCGATCCAACGAGCAAGCGCCAAAGGGGTTAGTGTCGTCATCGCGGCAGGTAATAGCAATACTTATGGATACGGTTATAACAACCCAAGTGCTGAAAACCCTGATTATGGAGTCGTGGGTAGTCCTTCAACCGTAGAAGAGTCTATTTCAGTTGCCTCAGTAAATGATTCATTCGTAACAGAAGAAGTCTTTACAGTGCGTGGTTTGGAAGACAATGCCGACTTGGATAAAGGGAAATTTACCTATACAGCAGCTGAAACAGATGCCAATTTCGAAAATGGGAAAGAATATGACTATGTGGATGCTGGTTTGGGGCGTGAGAGTGATTTAGAAGGTCTCGATTTGACTGGTAAAGTTGCCCTCATCAAACGTGGCGAAATCACCTTCTCAGATAAGGTCGCTAATGTCTATAAAAAAGGAGCGATTGGCGCCCTCATTTATAACAGTGTCGAAGGTGCAAATGTCAAAATGGGTCTCGAAGGCGATGCGAGAAAGATTCCTGCGGTATTTATTTCTAAGCGGTATGGAGAAGCGATCAAAGACAAAGACTACAAGATAGTCTTTGATGGTAGTCTGGATAACCGTCCAAACCCTGATGCTGGGAAGATGTCTGAATTCTCTAGTTGGGGAGTCTCAACGGATGGACAATTAAAACCGGATGTCACAGCACCTGGTGGATCGATCTTCTCTTCACTAAATGATAATAGCTATGGCAGTATCAGCGGAACCAGTATGGCCTCTCCTCATGTGGCTGGGGTATCAGCTTTGGTGAAGGAATACCTCCAAGCTCATCATCCAGAACTTTCACCAGAGGAGCTATCTGCAACGGTTAAGGCCTTGATCATGTCAACTGCAAAACCGCACTTCAACAAAGAAACGGGCGCCTACACTTCGGTACGTCAACAAGGGGCAGGGATTGTAGATACTGCTGCAGCCGTCTCAACAGATTTATATGTAACGAATGAAGATGCTTACCCAAGCGTAACTCTTGGTAATGTGGAAGATCGATTCAGTTTTGATGTGACTGTTCATAATATTTCTGATACTGATAGAGAGTTGAAGATGATTGTGAATACCACTACCGACGATGTAAAAGACGATCACTTTACCTTGAAGCCACGGAAATTAACAGAGACTGTATGGCCAAATGTCACTGTAAAAGCCCATAGTAGTCAGACAGTGACGGTGACTGTCGATGCATCTAAGTTTGCAGAAGAATTGACTAAATTGATGCCGAACGGTTACTTCCTAGAAGGATTTGTTCGCTTTGTGGATCCAGCAGATGATGGCGATGTGGTTAGCATTCCATTTATGGGCTTCCGTGGTTCTTTCCAAGATATCCCTGCGGTTGAAAAACCAATCTACAACTTGGTAAGAGAAGGGAAATCAGGATTCTACTATGATGTTCCAGAAACCAAACACGTGCCATCCAATGCGAACGTCACCTCTTTAGTTTCAAACGCGAATGATGTGCTCTATACGACTGCTAAGAAGGAAACAGCAGAACGAAGCCCAATCGTTCTTGGAACAGTGGAAACACCAGAAGGTTTGAACGTCCTCCATTTGGATGCCGATGGAAATGTCCGTCTGGCTATTTCTCCAGATGGAGATGGGAACAAAGATTACGTGCAGTATCGTGCAGTCGTCTTGCGAAACCTAAAAAATATGAAAGCAGCTGTCTACAAGGCAGATGATCAAGCATTTGCTAATCCAATTTGGTCAAGTACAGGATCTTTCTCTGCTCGTAAGAATTATTTTGACGGACGTGGGAAACGATCTTATCTAGTCGACAATACGGCTTGGGAAGGAACGGATGCCAAGGGTGAAAAGGTAGCGGATGGCCACTATGTCTATGAAGTTCGCTATACGCCAGCCGTTCCAGGAGCAGAGGAGCAAGTTGTTCGCTTTAATCTCCAAATTGACACCCAAAAACCAATCTTGACTTCAGGTTATACGACCAAGAAGGATGGGGTAGAAACCTTCTATGCTCGTAAAACAAAAGATGTTGGCAATGGTGGAATCTTACGAGAGCAAGTCTTCTATGTCAAGGCCTTTGATGAAGAAGGAACCCTGGTTAAGGAGGGGAAAGATGCCCTAGGGAAGACTAGTCGCTTTGAAAACCGTGTCTATTTAACGGCAAATGAAGATGGTGGCTATACTCTTCCAGAAGGAATCAGTAAAGACTTACTTTACTATGTGGTAGAAGACTACGCTGGAAACCGCGATTTTGCTTCTCTTGCTGATTTTGCTGGTAGTGAAGATAGTGGCCGGATTAAGGTGTCAGTCCTAGATGCCGATACACATAAAGAATTAGATACCGATTTTGTCTACCGTATCAAGGATGATCAAGGACAGTATGTCAACTTAGACAAAGGGAAAGAAATCAATTTCCTTAAGTTTGGTAGCTATGTGGCAGAACTCTTTGCCTATGACAAATCAGATCTGAAACTTGTCAGCCAACGAACTCAGAAATTTGAAATCACTGCAGAGGACAGCTTTAAGACCATCGAATTCTTGGCCAAAGAGATTGTCACTGCACCTTTGAGCCTGGTCTTTGATCAAGCAGTACCAAGAACAACACCAGTTGTCTTGAAAAATCAAGCTGGTGAAACCTTTGTTCTTCCAGTTCAACGCTATGGCAAGAATGCTTTTGGAAAAGATGTCCCAGTTGGAACATACACGATTTCAGTCAGTCTACCAACAGGTTATGAGTTGTTTGAGGATGCACCGACTGTGACCGTTCTAGCAGACCAAAACAATCTCGCAAAACTTTCTGTAGTCATTAAGACCCAATTGTTGCAATTGTTGGCTCAACAAGCTAACTTGACCAGCACTCCTCAGTACTTTAATGCAACGAGTGAAAAACGTTTAGCCTATGATGCAGCTTATCAAGAAGCTCAGAAAGCTCTTGCGGCTAAGTTATCACAAGCAGAAGTTAACCAAATCTTTTCAAATCTTGGATTGGTTACGAGTCAATTAGATGGAAAAGAGTCTGATTTTACAGCGCTAAAATCAGCCATTGCTGCCTATGATGTAACCTCAAAAACAGGTCGCTATGCCAACGCTAAGGATTCCGCTCGACGTGCCTTTGACCAAAGCTTTAAGGCATTGGCTCTCTTGCTCGTCCGTGAAGGTGTGACACAAGAGCAAATCAACCAAGCACTTGCGAACTACCAGGCGGCTGATCAACAGTTAAATGGAAAAACAACTGATTTTTCAAGTCTGAAGAAATTGATTGCGGCAGAACTCCAGTTCCAAGCTAAGAATGCGAAGTTTATCTATGCAGCAGATAAGGTGAAGGTAAACTACCTACAAGCCTTTATCCGCGCTCAAGCTGTACTGGCTAATCCTGGTGCCAGTCAACAGGAAGTCAAGGCGGTATTAGCTGAGGTTAAAGCTGCTAAGAAAAAATTAAATGGGAAAAAACCAAAGGTTGTAAAACGCCCATAACAGTCACCTTTCTTTGAAAGGATTTGCAACAAGTCTGAAACACCTGTTTCGGACTTGTTTTTGGTTTACACTAGAGTAGAAATCTGCTATAATACTAGTCAAGAAAGAAAGGCTTATGGCGTTTTTTTAGCGAGCTTGGGATAGTGAAAGCCAAGCAGAACAAGATAAGCAAGTGGCGCTTTCTCTCAGTAGATAGCTGAGTACAGTAGAATAAAATGAAGTAATAAATTAGGGTGGAACCGCGTTTTTGACGCCCCTAGGTCACTTGACTTAGGAGCAAAGACACGGTTTTTTTGTATCCAAAGTCGCAAGAAATTATAAAAAGGAGAAGAAGATGTCTAAAAAACTAACCTTCCACTGCGTTAGTGGCAGAGACCTCCTTACAGTCGGACTGCCCCACGCTCAGCACTAGGGCGCCTGAGCTAGACGCAGTACTAACTCGTCTTGCCTCGTATAATCGACGAGGCAGACTCGTGTCGCAAGAAATTATAGAAAAAAGGAGTAAAACATGTCTAAAAATTGACTTTCCAGGAAATCATCCTTACTTTGCAACAATACTGGAATGACCAGGGTTGTATGCTGATGCAGGCTTATGATAACGAGAAGGGTGCGGGAACCATGAGTCCTTATACCTTCCTCCGTGCCATCGGTCCTGAGCCATGGAACGCGGCTTATGTGGAGCCATCACGTCGTCCAGCTGATGGACGTTACGGGGAAAACCCAAACCGTCTTTACCAACACCACCAATTCCAAGTGGTCATGAAACCATCGCCTTCAAATATCCAAGAACTCTACCTCGAGTCTTTGGAAAAATTGGGCATCAACCCATTGGAACACGATATTCGTTTCGTTGAAGATAACTGGGAAAACCCATCAACTGGTTCGGCTGGTCTTGGTTGGGAAGTTTGGCTTGACGGTATGGAAATCACTCAGTTCACTTATTTCCAACAAGTTGGTGGTTTGGCAACTGGTCCTGTTACCGCTGAGGTCACTTATGGGTTGGAGCGTTTAGCTTCTTACATCCAAGAAGTAGACTCAGTCTATGATATCGAGTGGGCTCCAGGTGTTAAATACGGAGAAATCTTCCTTCAACCAGAATACGAGCACTCAAAATACAGCTTTGAAGTTTCTGATCAAGATATGCTTCTTGAAAACTTCGAAAAATTTGAAAAAGAAGCAGGGCGTGCTTTGGAATTGGGCCTTGTTCACCCAGCCTATGACTACGTTTTGAAATGTTCACATACCTTCAACTTGCTTGATGCTCGTGGAGCAGTATCCGTTACAGAACGTGCCGGATACATTGCCCGTATCCGTAACTTGGCCCGTGTTGTAGCCAAAACCTTCGTCGCAGAACGTAAAAAACTTGGTTACCCACTTCTTGACGAAGCCACACGCGCAAAACTCCTAGCAGAAGAGGAAGAATAAAGAGAGCGTATTAGATGGGATTGACTGATAGAGCAATCCTACAGGACCAGTTGTCGCAGTGATAAAGGTATCGTTAGTTTCTCTAACGATACCAGGCAAAATTGGAGACTTTAGGCTCCAATTTTAGCAATGAAACGACGAAGTCGGTTGCTTGCGTGCCAATCACATAAGGCAAACTGGAAAAAAAGATATTTTTCGGAGAAAAAACATGACAAAAAACTTATTAGTAGAACTTGGACTTGAAGAGTTACCAGCCTACGTTGTCACACCAAGTGAAAAACAACTTGGTGAGAAAATGGCAGCCTTCTTGGATGACAACCGTCTTTCATACGAAAGCATTCAAACCTTCTCAACGCCACGCCGTTTGGCTGTCCGTGTCATTGGTTTGGCGGATCAACAAACGGATTTGACTGAAGATTTTAAAGGACCTTCTAAGAAAATCGCCTTGGATGCAGATGGAAACTTCTCAAAAGCGGCTCAAGGATTCGTCCGTGGGAAAGGTTTGACGGTTGACGATATCGAATTCCGTGAAGTCAAAGGGGAAGAGTACGTTTATGTTACGAAGCACGAAGCTGGAAAACCTGCCAAAGAAGTCTTGGCTGGCCTTCCAGAAGTGCTTGCTTCAATGACCTTCCCTGTTAGCATGCACTGGGCTAACAACACCTTTGAATACATTCGCCCAGTTCACACCTTGATCGTTCTTTTGGGTGATGAAGCGCTTGACCTTGATTTCTTGGATATCCAGTCAGGACGTGTGAGTCGTGGACACCGTTTCCTTGGACATGAAGTGGAAATTGCCAATGCGGATTCTTATGAAGAAGACCTTCGTACCGTTTACGTGATTGCGGATAGCAAAGAACGTGAAAACATGATTCGTGAGCAAATCAAGGCTATCGAAGCAGAACAAGGTGTTCAAGTTCAAATCGAAGAAGGCCTTTTGAATGAAGTCTTGAACTTGGTCGAATACCCAACTGCCTTTATGGGAAGTTTTGACACTAAATATTTGGACGTTCCAGAAGAGGTTTTGGTGACATCAATGGAAACACACCAACGTTACTTTGTTGTACGTGACCTTGATGGTCAGCTGAAACCAAACTTCATCTCCGTCCGTAATGGTAACGCTGAGCACTTGGAAAATGTCGTTCGAGGAAATGAAAAAGTCTTGGTGGCACGTCTCGAAGATGGTGAATTCTTCTGGCGTGAAGACCAAAAACTTAAGATTGAAGACCTGGTTGCTAAATTGGCACACGTGACCTTCCATGAAAAAATTGGTTCTCTTTCAGAACACATGGCGCGTGCTGGTGTCATTGCAGCGTCACTAGCTGAGCAAGCTGGTTTGACAGCTGAAGAAACGGCAGCCGTCGCTCGTGCAGCTGAAATCTACAAATTTGACCTCTTGACGGGTATGGTCGGAGAGTTCGATGAATTGCAAGGAATCATGGGTGAAAAATACGCCCTCCTTGCTGGTGAAGATGCTGCGGTAGCGACAGCTATCCGTGAGCACTACCTTCCTGATTCAGCAGACGGAGCCCTTCCAGAGACTAAGGTTGGTGCCATCCTTGCCCTTGCAGATAAATTGGATACCCTCCTTTCCTTCTTCTCAGTAGGCTTGATTCCATCAGGTTCCAATGACCCTTATGCGCTTCGTCGTGCAACACAAGGGATTGTCCGTATCTTGGATGCCTTTGGCTGGCATATCCCTATGGATGAGTTGATTGACAGCCTTTACGCTCTTTCATTTGATAGCCTTTCTTATGATAATCAAGCAGAAGTGCTCAACTTCATCAAGGCGCGTGTGGACAAGATGATGGGACGCACAGCAAAGATATCAAAGACGCTGTTCTTGCTGGTTCAAACTTTGTCGTGGCAGATATGTTGGAAGTAGCTGACGCTCTCTCAGAAGCTACGAAGACCGATGGTTACAAGGCAGCTGTTGAATCCCTCTCACGTGCTTTCAACTTGGCAGAAAAAGCAGATGCTTCAGTAGCGGTCGATGCCAGTCTCTTTGAAAATGATCAAGAAAAAGCTCTTGCTAAAGCAATTGAAGAGCTTGAATTGACTGGTGCAGCTAGTGACAAATTGACTCAACTCTTTGCTCTTAGCCCAGTCATTGATGCCTTCTTTGACAATACTATGGTGATGGCAGAAGATGAGGCTGTTAAAAACAACCGTTTGGCCCTTCTTGCAGGTCTTGTAGCGAAAGCTAACGCTGTTGCAGCCTTCAACCAATTGAACACAAAATAAGTACCTGGTAAAAGGTAGAAAGTAGGTCTTATTATGACACCTGAAAAAATCGCTCGAATCAATGAGCTTGCTAAAAGAAAAAAACAGAAGGGTTGACTCCAGAAGAAGAAGTGGAGCAAGCAAAACTTCGTGAAGAATACATTGAAGGTTATCGTCGTTCGGTTCGTCACCATATCGAAGGAATTAAAGTGGTGGACGAAGAAGGTAACGATGTGACACCTGAGAAACTACGCCAAGTACAACGAGAGAAAGGTTTGCACGGCCGCAGTTTGGATGATCCCAATTCATAAATAGATAATAGAAAACTCGATCAGAAGTTGAACTGATCGAGTTTTCTTGTTCTATATGGGCTACTCTGAATCCTTATCTCTATTTTTGTAGTTTTTCCATTGATTTTTAAATATCCAAATAGAGATGGCAAGAACGAAGGCTGCTGTCCAAAAAATCCAAGGGACAGGGGTGCGTAGGAAAAAGTAGACTGCAATTAGATCGGCCACTAGCAGGCCAAGGAGGAGGTATTTCTTATCTTTCATAGAGTTATTGTATCACAATTTGCTTCTCTCGGTCTATTGGTTGATAGGATGAGCTTTTGAAGAATGGGAACTTTTTATCCGAAAATGATGAGCAGATAGAGAAGAGAATCTCAAGTGCATCCTGGTCAGATTTGTGGTAAAATAGATAGGATATGAGTAAAGAATTTCATCATGTAACGGTCTTGCTCCATGAAACGATTGATATGCTGGATGTAAAGCCAGATGGAATCTATGTGGATGCCACTCTAGGTGGAGCTGGCCATAGCGAATATTTATTAAGTCAATTAAGTGAAAAAGGGCATTTATATGCTTTTGACCAGGATCAGCATGCGATTGATAATGCGGAGAAACGATTAGCTCCTTATGTTGAAAAGGGCATGGTAACCTTCATCAAAGACAATTTCCGGAATCTTCAAGCGCGTCTCCAAGAATTGGGAGTCAATGAGATTGATGGAATCTGTTATGATTTAGGAGTTTCTAGTCCCCAGTTAGATGAGCGGTCTCGCGGTTTTTCTTATAAAAAAGATGCTCCCTTGGACATGCGGATGAATCAAGAAGCCTCTTTGACGGCTTATGACGTGGTCAACAACTATGATTACCACAATCTAGTCCGAATCTTTTTCAAGTATGGGGAAGATAAGTTTTCCAAGCAAATTGCTAGAAAGATCGAACAAGCGCGTGCGGTAAAACCGATTGAAACGACGACAGAATTGGCTGAAATCATCAAATCGGCAAAACCGGCTAAGGAACTAAAGAAAAAGGGGCATCCAGCCAAACAAATTTTCCAGGCGATTCGAATTGAAGTCAACGATGAATTGGGAGCGGCGGATGAATCAATCCAGCAGGCCATGGATTTGTTGGCAGTTGGTGGTCGTATTTCAGTCATTACCTTTCATTCCTTGGAAGATCGTTTGACCAAACAATTGTTTAAAGAAGCTTCTACAGTAGAAGTACCGAAGGGCTTGCCTTTCATCCCAGAGGACTTAAAACCAAAAATGGAATTAGTCTCTCGAAAACCGATTCTTCCAAGCCAAGAAGAGTTAGAGAAGAACAACCGAGCTCATTCTGCAAAATTGCGGGTTGCTCGAAAAATTCATAAGTAAGAGGAAATAAACATGGCAGATCAACCATTACGATCTCGGGGCAGTCAGTTGCAAGATCGTATTCGTCGCTTTACCAGAGTAGAAAAAGCTTTTTATGGCTCGATTGTCCTAACAGGGATTATTCTCGCTGTCAGTATTATTTTTATTCAGACGCGGATTCTACAAGTGCAAAGCGATTTGACAAACCTCAATACGGAACTAAAAACAAAAGAGACTGAACTAGAAGATATCCGGCAAGAAGTCAATGAGTTGACTCGATATGAACGCTTGTCTAAGTTAGCTAGTTCTCAGGGGATGACCCTCCAAAAAGAAAATCGAAAAGTGGTGAGTTCAAGTAGCGATGAGTAAATTAAAAAAGAAAATCATTCGTTATTCCCTTAAAAAAAGGAAACTTCCAGACCAAAATCGTCGGCAAGTAGCTAAGAATTTAAGTTTGCTTTCCATTCTTGTTTTCTTCATATTTCTCATTAATTTTGCAGTTATCATAGGCACAGATAGCAAATTCGGAAAAAATTTATCTGAGTTATCCCATCAAGTCCATCAGAAAACAGAGATTGTTCCAGCCAAACGAGGAACAATTTATGACCGAAATGGAGCTGTTATTGCTGAGGATGCGACGACTTATAATGTTTATGCGATCATCGACAAAACCTATAAATCGGCAAAAGGTGAAGTTTTATACGTTGAAGAAAGTCAATACAACCAAGTAGCGGACGTTTTTAATCGTTATTTGGGCATGGAAAAAGACTATGTCGTCCAACAACTGTCTCAGAAGAAGCTCAACCAAGTTTCTTTTGGTGCAGCGGGGAATGATATCAGCTATAGCAATATGGATGCTATCCGGAGTGAACTAGAAGCTGCCAACATTAAAGGTGTTGATTTTACGACGAGTCCAAACCGGAGTTATAAAAATGGGACCTTTGCCTCTCAATTTATCGGTCAAGCTCAATTGATAGAAGATAAAGAAGGCAATAAAACCCTGCAGGGAACAACGGGAATAGAAAAATCCTTGGATCGGATCCTGGGTGGTCAGGATGGAGTGGTGACCTATGAAAAGGATCGCAACGGAAATATTGTGCCAGGATCAGATAAGGTTGCCGTGAAGACAGAAGATGGGAAGGATGTATACACAACCCTTTCTGCGGAACTTCAAACCTATCTCGAAACGCGAATGGATGTTTTCCAAGAAAAGGTAAAAGGTAAATATGTCAGTGCGACGTTGGTCAGTGCCAAAACAGGGGAAATCCTTGCAACGACACAACGTCCAACCTATAATGCAGATACCAAAGAAGGCTTGGATATTAAGAATCTGAGAACCTGGAACACGATTCTTTACCAGGATCAATATGAACCAGGTTCGACTATGAAGGTCATGACCTTGGCTGCGGCGATTGATCATGGGACTTTCCCAGCCTATAACGAGGTATATTACAATAACGAGTTGCAAGTAAAAGACGCGACCATCAAAGACTGGGAAATCAATATGGGCTTGTCAGAAGGTCGCTATATGAATATTGCCCAAGGTTTTGCCTATTCAAGTAATATTGGGATGACCAAGCTTGAACAGAAGATGGGCAATAGTGTCTGGATGAATTACCTCACCCTCTTTAAGTTCGGACTTCCTACACGTTTTGGAATGGGAGACGAAAGTTTTGGAGGCCTACCAGGTGATAACTATGTCACTCAAGCCATGTCTTCCTTTGGTCAAGGGATTTCGGTGACCCAAACGCAGATGTTGCGTGCATTTTCTGCCATTGCAAATGATGGGGAAATGTTGGAGCCTAAATTTATCAGTGCGATTTACGACGGCAAGCATGAAACTGCCCGTAAATCACAAAGAGAGATTGTCGGCAATCCAGTATCCGCTTCGGCTGCCCAACAGACCCGTAATTACATGATTACGGTAGGGACTGATCCTCAATTTGGTACCCTCTATTCATCGGATGGTCCCATTATCCAAGTAGCTGGACAAAATGTTGCTGTTAAATCAGGGACTGCCCAAATTGCGACAGCTAATGGCTACTTGGAAGGCGAAAATGATAATATCAACTCGATTGTTGTCATGACACCTGCTGAAGACCCAGATTTTATTATGTATGTGACAGTTCAACAGCCTGAAGTCAGCTTTAGTCCAAAGAGCTGGCAAGAACTGGTCAATCCAGTCTTGGAAGATGCGGTTGCTTTGAAGGATGAGTTGAATCTGGTAACGGAAACCAAAGCCTTGGATGGGGTCACGAAAGAGGACACCTATAAGATGCCGTCGGCAGAATCCTTGTCGAAAGAATTGAACTTGAAGCAGACCATCAGCCCAGGTGGCTTCGCAGATGAACTGCGTCGCAATCTGATCCAGCCGGTCGTCCTAGGAACTGGAAAGAATATTAAAAAGATGTCTGTATCAGCAGGAACGAAATTAAAAGCAAATGAGCAAGTGTTATTATTAACAGATGACTTGGATTCAGTTCCGGATATGTATGGCTGGACCAAGGAAAATGTTGATAAATTTGCGGAATGGACGGGCATTGAGATCACCTATAAAGGGGAAGGTTCTCGTGTGAGCAAACAAAACGTCAAAGTAGAAACTGCTTTAAAGAAGACGAAGAAATAACAATTACATTAGGAGATTGATATGTTACTTGCTACCCTAGTAGTATCATTTATTCTAACGGTTATTGGCATTCCTGCCTTTATCCGTTTCTATCAACGGGCCCATATTTCGGGCCAACAAATGCACGAAGATGTGAAGCAACACAAAGCCAAAGCAGGCACTCCTACTATGGGGGGAGTGGTCTTCTTGATCACTTCAGTCTTTGTCACCCTTGTCTTTAGCTTCCTAACTGGGAACTTTACGCGTCCTGTTCAATTGATCCTCTTTATTTTGGTCTTGTATGGAATCGTCGGTTTCTTGGATGACTTCTTGAAGGTCTTTCGTAAGATCAATGAAGGGTTAAATCCCAAGCAAAAATTAGCCCTGCAATTGTTGGGAGGGATTATTTTCTATCTCTTCTCTGAACGACATGGAGCTGGTAGTCTTCTCAATGTCTTTGGTTGGGATGTCTATTTGGGACATTTCTATATTGTCTTTGCCTTGTTCTGGTTGGTTGGTTTTTCAAATGCAGTCAACTTAACGGACGGGATTGATGGCTTGGCAAGTATTTCGGTAACCATCAGCTTGATCGCTTATTCCATCATCGCTGTTTGGCAAAGACGAATCGATATCCTTTTTGTGACCATCAGTATGATTGGAGCTCTATTAGGTTTCTTCGTCTACAACCACAAGCCGGCCAAGATTTTCATGGGAGATGTTGGAAGCCTAGCCCTAGGTGGGATGCTTGCGACTCTATCCATGGCTCTCCACGTAGAGTGGACCTTGCTCTTGATTGGGATTGTCTACGTCTTTGAGACTAGCTCTGTCATGCTCCAAGTCTCCTATTTCAAATGGACTAAGAAACGGACAGGGGAAGGACGCCGGATCTTCCGCATGACGCCTTTCCATCACCATTTAGAATTAGGTGGTCTGTCTGGTAATGGACCTAAATGGTCTGAGTGGAAGGTCGATGCCTTTCTCTGGAGTGTTGGTGCAGGAATGAGCGGCTTGACCCTCTTGATCTACTATTTGACCAATTCATAAGTCATGAATCATAAAAGGTTGGGATTGCTATCTCAGCCTTTTTCGCTGGCTAGGAATTGCTGTCCAAAAGAAGAGCGGGAAGAGGAGTTTTCTGATATAATAGTAGAGATGATGAAAGGATAAGAGAATGAAATTTACAGATTTTAAGTTTAAGGACTATATCCAAGAGGCCTTAAAAGAGATTAATTTTATCGAAGCAACAGAAGTTCAAGAAAAGCTGATTCCGATTGTTTTAGCAGGCCGTGATCTGGTCGGTGAGTCTAAAACAGGATCAGGGAAGACACATACTTTCCTCTTACCAATTTCAAACCTTAAATGAGGATAGTAGCAATGTCGAAGTGGTCATTACAGCGCCTAGTCGGGAATTGGCTACACAGATTTACCAAGCGGCTCGTCAGATTGCTGGCCACTGTGAAAAAGAAATTCGGATTGCCAACTACGTTGGGGGAACTGATAAGGCTCGTCAAATCGATAAGCTCCAAGTAGCCCAACCCCATATTGTCATTGGGACACCTGGACGGATCTATGATTTGGTCGCTTCTGGAGACTTGGCTATTCATAAGGCTCACACTTTTGTGGTTGATGAGGCGGATATGACTCTCGATATGGGCTTTTTGACGACGGTAGACAAGATTGCATCCAGTCTTCCAAAGAAGCTTCAGTTTTTGGTCTTCTCTGCTACGATTCCGCAAAAGTTACAACCCTTTTTGAAGAAATATTTGTCTAACCCTGTCATGGAGCAGATCAAAACCAAAACGGTGATCTCGGACACCATTGATAACTGGTTGGTATCGACAAAAGGGCGCGACAAAAACGAGCAGATTTATCAACTGACGCAGGCTCTTCAACCTTATCTGGCTATGATCTTTGTAAATACCAAGGACAGAGCGGACGATTTGCATGCTTTTCTAGTAGAGAAGGGGCTCAAAGTCGCTAAAATCCATGGGGGGGTTCCTCCACGGGAGCGCAAGCGAATCATGAACCAAGTCAAAAACCTGGATTTTGAATATATCGTGGCAACGGACTTGGCAGCGCGTGGGATTGATATTGAAGGGGTCAGTCATGTCATTAACGATGCCATTCCACAGGACTTATCCTTCTTTGTTCACCGCGTTGGCCGGACTGGTCGGAATGGTCTTCCTGGTACAGCTATCACCCTCTATCAACCGAGTGATGACTCAGACATTCGGGAGCTTGAAAAATTGGGCATCCAGTTTGTCCCTAAGGTCTTGAAGGCTGGAGCTATCGAAGATACCTACGACCGGGATCGCCGGGCTAATCGTGAAAAACGCCAAGAAAAACTCGACATTGAGATGATCGGCTTGGTCAAGAAGAAAAAGAAAAAAATCAAACCAGGCTACAAGAAAAAAATCAAATGGGCTGTGGACGAGAAACGTCGGAAAGCCAAGCGAGCTGAGAATCGTGCTCGCGGTCGGGCAGAAAGAAAGGCGAAACGCCAAACCTTTTAGTGATAAAGAAAATTAAAGATTTCCATAAAAATTAACTATTTGGTCGCTGATTTATTTTGTGATAGACTATCTATAGATAGTCTATTTTTTTGCTTTTGCGGGAGATGCTTGCTTGTTATCACATCAGACCTGAAGCATGATTTACGAACGATCAGTAGCAAAACTCAGCATTTTAACTGTAAATATGATAGAATGATTCATTATCGAGGGAGGAAGTAACGAAGATGTTTACAACTACTTATCTGGCATCTGGCTGGTATGAAGAGTTTTTAAAATGGATACCAGAAGGAGAAATCTTTAACCTACGCGTCGTTTTTGAAGCTATTCCCGGAATTTTAAAAGAGCTTCCAAATACGATTTTGTTAACCTTGGCAGGAGCCTTTTTTGGTTTATTGCTAGCTCTATTGTTTGCCATTGTCAAAATCAATCGGGTAAAAATCCTTTACCCGATCCAAGCCTTGTTTGTGAGTTTTTTAAGAGGGACACCAATTTTGGTCCAGTTGATGCTGACCTACTATGGAATCCCGCTCCTATTGAAGGCCATTAACCAACAATATGGAACAACCTTTAATATCAACGATGTGCCAGCCCATTTATTTGTCATTGTGGCCTTTGCCTTCAATGAGGCAGCCTATGCCAGTGAGACTATTCGGGCAGCGATTCTATCTGTTGATGCGGGTGAAATCGAAGCAGCGAAGAGTCTCGGGATGACCAATGCCCAAGTTTATCGTCGGATTATTATTCCAAATGCAGCAGTGGTTGCGACTCCGACCTTGATCAACTCTTTGATTGGTTTGACCAAGGGGACTTCTCTGGCCTTTTATGCAGGTGTTTTGGAAATCTTTGCCCAAGCCAAGATTATGTCGGGGAATGACAGTCGTTACTTCGAGCGCTTTATCTCTGTTTCATTGATCTACTGGGCCATTAATATTTTGATTGAACAATTGGGACGTTGGATCGAACAGGTACTCGCTATCAAAGATCCAAAAGTTGTTACCCAAACCTTGCAAGAGGAGGAACGAGCAGCATGATTCGGATTTCACAATTATCAAAATCTTTTTCCGGTCAAGTGGTACTAGACCATCTCGATTTGGAAGTTCAAAAAGGGGAAGTTGTTGCCTTGATCGGTTCTTCTGGAGCTGGGAAATCAACCTTCTTGAGAAGCTTGAACTATTTGGAAGCCCCAGATAGTGGCAGTATTGAGATCAATGGGGAAAAGGTAGACTTTGAAAACATTAGTAAGGACGAGATCCTGACCCTTCGAAGAAAGCTAGCTATGGTCTTTCAACAGTTTAATCTTTTCAGTCGCAAGACAGCTTTGGACAACGTCAAGGAAGGACTAATCGTCGTCAAAGGCTTATCCGACCAGGAAGCGACCAAGATTGCCAAAGAAGAACTCGCAAAAGTCGGTCTGTCGGACCGCGAAACCCATTACCCTCGTCATTTGTCAGGAGGGCAGAAACAGCGGGTGGCCTTGGCACGTGCCCTAGCCATGAAGCCAGAAGTCCTCTTATTGGATGAGCCAACTTCAGCCCTCGATCCGGAATTGGTCGGAGAGGTAGAAAAAGCCATCGCAGCAGCAGCTCAGGCAGGTCAAACCATGATTCTGGTCAGCCATGATATGAGCTTTGTTTCCCAGGTGGCAGATAAGGTCTTGTTCCTCGACAAGGGGAAAATTATTGAATCTGGCACTCCAGAAGAGATTATGAAAGCTCCTAAAGAAGAGCGGACAAAAGAATTCTTTGCTAGTTACAAACGAACATTTGTTTGATATAATATATAAGAGCTCGAGTCTGGAACGCGATGTTTCAGACTCGGATTTTTCTTTGAGTAGGTGCCTCAGGAGAAAATGATTATTAGTAGTCCATTTTTTCCGCATAGATAGAGTGTTTCAAGTTTATCCAATAGTGAACGAAACGAATCGGCATCTCGTCCCCTCATTCCAATCTTGGATACTAAGGAGATCTTATGTTAAACCAATTGCTATCTCTCTATATCGAGAGCCTAATCATCACTTCAATTGGGGTGTTGGTTGCCTCAGCTATTTGGATAGGCTTGCGAGCAGCTCGTAAGACGGATAAAACAGCTAAGGAACGCCAGTTACACCTCTATGATATTTTATTAATTGATATTATGACAATTCCAGTCCTTACCTTTGCAGTCATTGGAGTTCTGTTTATTCTTCGAGCAAGATAATTGCAAAATGGTTCAATTGGAGTTAGAATCAAGATAGTTACAACTAAAGGAGAAGCTTATGTATGATACACTGATTATCGGTGCAGGACCTGCGGGTATGACTGCAGCCTTGTATGCAGCCCGTAGCAATCTAAAGGTTGCCTTGTTAGAAGCTGGAATTCCTGGCGGACAGATGAACAATACGTCCGATATCGAGAATTATCCAGGCTATGCCAATATCAGTGGACCTGAATTGGCTGAAAAAATGTTCGAGCCACTAGAAGCCCTAGGTGTGGAACACTTGTTCGGTAGAGCCGAAAATATTGTTGATCAAGGAAGTTACAAGGAAATTACGACAGATGATGGCCTCTTGCAAGCCAAGACCGTTATTATTGCGACAGGTTCCAACCATCGCTTGTTGGGAGTTCCGGGTGAAGAAGAATTAAATAGTCGTGGGGTTTCTTATTGCGCTGTCTGTGATGGTGCCTTCTTCCGGGATGAAGACCTCATGGTTGTTGGTGGAGGAGATTCTGCGGTTGAAGAGGCAATCTTTCCTGACGCAGTTTGCTAAGTCTGTTACCATTGTTCATCGACGCGATGCCCTACGTGCCCAAAAAGTTCTTCAAGACCGAGCTTTTGCCAATGAAAAGATTCACTTTGCTTGGAATACAGTGGTCGAAGAGATCAAAGGGGACAACCGTGTGACCAGTCTGGTCTTAAAAGATGTTCAAACTGGTGAGGTTCGAGAGCAAGCAGCTGGTGGTGTCTTTATCTATGTGGGCTTGGATCCTGTCAGTGACTTTGCCAAAGACCTCGGTATTCTAGACGATCAAGGTTGGGTGATCACGGATGATCACATGAAGACCTCCGTGCCGGGTGTCTTTGCAGTTGGAGATGTCCGCCAAAAAGATCTTCGTCAGGTCACCACAGCTGTTGGAGATGGCGCTGTCGCCGGTCAAGAAGCTTATAAATATATTACTGAACACGAAGAATAAGAGAGAAGAAAGGGATGTTCGTCTGATGGAAAGAGGCGAAGATCCCTTTTTTTTTACGATAAAAAATGAGGCTTAGCCCGGATTAAACTCATGTGGTCCTGCTTAAAATGTGCTATAATGTGTTTAAAATTATTTTGGACTGTGCCAGTTGACAGAGCGTGACTGGTGCCATGACGTAAGAAAAAAGAAGAGGGATCAAACATGTACCCAGATGATAGTTTAACTCTCCATACTGATTTGTATCAAATCAATATGATGCAGGTTTACTTTGAACAAGGCATCCACAATAAAAAGGCGGTCTTCGAAGCCTATTTCCGCCAGCAACCTTTTAAAAATGGCTATGCCGTCTTTGCAGGTCTTGAGCGCATTGTCAACTATTTGAAGAATCTACATTTTTCAGAGTCGGATATTGCCTACTTAGAATCCTTAGGCTACGAAGGAGCCTTCCTGGATTACTTGAAAAATTTCAAAATGGAATTGACCGTTCGTTCTGCTAAAGAAGGGGACCTGGTCTTTGCCAATGAGCCGATTGTTCAAGTAGAAGGACCGCTAGCCCAGTGTCAATTGGTCGAAACGGCCCTCCTCAATATTGTCAATTTCCAAACCTTGATTGCTACAAAAGCCGCTCGGATCAAGGCTGTGATCGAAGACGAACCTTTGATGGAGTTCGGAACTCGTAGAGCGCACGAAATGGATGCGGCTATTTGGGGAACCCGTGCAGCCGTTATTGGAGGCGCTAGCGGGACCAGTAACGTACGTGCAGGAAACTCTTTGACATCCCTGTCCTTGGGACACATGCCCATGCCTTGGTGCAGGTCTATGGCGATGATTATAAAGCCTTCAAGGCCTATGCTGAGACCCATCGCAACTGTGTCTTCCTAGTGGATACCTATGATACGTTACGCATCGGAGTTCCAGCTGCGATTCAGGTAGCGCGTGAGATGGGCGATCGCATTAATTTCCTAGGTGTCCGGATTGACTCAGGAGATATTGCCTACATCTCGAAAAAGGTTCGCCAGCAGTTGGATGAAGCTGGTTTCACAGAAGCGAAGATCTATGCTTCAAATGATTTGGATGAGAACACCATCCTCAACTTGAAGATGCAAAAGGCTAAAATTGATGTTTGGGGTGTCGGAACCAAGTTGATTACGGCCTATGATCAACCAGCCCTCGGAGCAGTCTATAAGATTGTTGCTATCGAAGACGAAAATGGTCAAATGCGAAATACCATCAAGCTGTCTAACAATGCTGAAAAAGTTTCAACCCCAGGGAAGAAGCAAGTTTGGCGTATTACCAGTCGGGAAAAAGGCAAATCTCAAGGGGATTACATTACTTACGATGGAGTGGATGTCAATGAACTGACAGAAATCAAAATGTTCCATCCGACCTATACCTATATCAAGAAGACGGTTCGTGATTTTGACGCCATCCCGCTCTTGGTCGATATTTTCAAAGATGGGGAACAAGTCTACGAATTGCCAGCTTGATGGATATCCAAGCCTATGCTCGGAAGGAATTTGACAAGCTCTGGGATGAGTACAAACGTGTCCTCAATCCACAACATTATCCAGTGGACTTGGCCAAGGATGTTTGGCAAGATAAGATGGACCTCATTGATCAGATGCGTCAGAAAGCCTTGGGAGGTGAAGAAGAATGAGCCTACAAGAAGACATTATTGCCCAATTAGGGGTCAAACCAGTCATTGATCCTCAAGAAGAGATTCGCCGGTCGATTGATTTTTTGAAGGATTACCTGCAAAAACATCCTTTTCTAAAGACCTTTGTCTTAGGAATTTCAGGAGGTCAGGACTCGACCCTAGCGGGTTGCCTGGCTCAATTAGCCATGGAGGAAATGCGGGCAGAGACTGGAGATGCCAGTTATCAGTTTGTTGCAGTCCGCTTGCCCTACGGTGTCCAAGCGGATGAAGCAGATGCCCAAAAGGCCTTGGCCTTCATCCAGCCAGACGTCAGCCTGGTCGTGAACATCAAGGAATCGGTCGATGCCATGGAGCGTGCTGTCGAAGCGACAGGAACGGATGTCTCAGACTTTAACAAGGGCAATATCAAGGCACGGAGCCGGATGATTGCTCAGTATGCCTTGGCAGGTGCCTATAGTGGAGCCGTCATTGGGACAGACCATGCAGCCGAAAACATCACTGGATTCTTTACCAAGTTTGGAGATGGCGGAGCCGATATTCTGCCTCTCTACCGCCTTAACAAGCGCCAAGGCAAGCAGTTGCTTCAGGCACTGGGAGCTGATCCAGCCTTGTATGAGAAGGTACCGATTGCGGATTTGGAAGAGGAGAAGCCAGGTATCGCTGACGAAGTAGCTCTTGGGGTGACCTATGCAGAAATTGATGACTACCTAGAAGGGAAATCAGTTAGCCCGGAAGCCCAAGCAACCATTGAAAACTGGTGGCACAAAGGCCAACACAAACGTCATCTACCGATTACGGTATTTGACACCTTTTGGCGTTGATAGGAAAGAAAAGTCGGTTGAGCCGACTTTTTTAAAACAGGAAAGGAGGAAAGAGGATGAGGAAATTAGGTTCTATTGAATTGGAGACCAAGCGTTTATTATTAAGACGCTTTGTTGTAGAGGATGCAAAGGCAATGTTTGAAAATTGGGCGTCTGATAGAGATAATCTTAAATATGTGACTTGGGATCCCCATACAAATCCTCAAGTGACTCAAGCTTCAATTGAGAGATGGCTCCTTCATTACCAAGAGGAAAACACATACAAATGGGCGATTTGCAAGAAAGATGATCCCACACAAGTGATAGGTGATATCAGTGTCGTTTCTCAGAATCCACAAAAAGAACTGTGTGAAGTCGGCTATATTCTAGGGAAGAACTTCTGGGGTCAAGGTCTGATGACAGAAGCCCTCCAGACTGTTTTACACTTTTTGTTGGTAGAGGTGGGATTCAAGGAAATTCAGGCCAAGTATGTCAGTTTGAACCCTGCTTCGGGAAGGGTTATGGAAAAAGCTGGGATGCAATATCTAGCTACTCTCCCAAATGCTGTTGCCAGAAAAGGCTATGTCGGAGATCAAATAATCTACACTATCCATTCTTCTGACCTTTAAAACAATTTTTACTTGAAGATTTTAGCCAATGGTCTATAATGGTAAGTAGCTTTACAAAGGAGAATCTTATGTCAGAATTAACACAAGAATTTACAGATCAACTCTATGCGAATTACCAAGCAAATGTGAAATTTGTGGCTCTTGAAAATGCCATCACCCACAATGGGATTCATGCAGCTTTAGAGACACGCAAAAGTGCAGTTGAAAATACACCCGTCTTTTCTCTTGATTTAACCAAGGACAAGGTGACGGACCAGAAAGCTTCAGGTCGTTGCTGGATGTTTGCGGCTCTGAATACCTTCCGTCATAAAATGATTGCCAGCTTCCAATTAGAGGATTTTGAGTTGTCTCAAGCTCATACCTTCTTCTGGGACAAGTACGAAAAATCCAACTGGTTCTTGGAACAAATCATTGCGACAGCGGACCAGGATTTGACCAGCCGCAAGGTGGCCTTCCTCCTTCAAACCCCTCAACAAGATGGTGGTCAATGGGATATGGTCGTTTCCCTTTTTGAAAAATATGGGGTTGTACCCAAGTCTGTCTATCCAGAATCTATCTCATCTAGCAATAGCCGGGAGCTCAATACCTACTTAAACAAATTGTTGCGTCAAGATGCGCAGATCCTACGCGAATTGCTTGCGAGTGGAGCAGATCAAGTAACGGTTCAAAGCAAGAAAGAAGAGCTCCTCCAAGAAATCTTTAATTTCTTAGCTATGTCACTGGGCTTGCCCCCTCGTACATTTAGTTTCTCTTATCGCGATAAGGACAATAACTTCCACACAGAGTCTGGCTTGACACCTCAAAGTTTTTACAAAAAATATGTGGATCTTCAGTTGGAGGACTACGTTTCTGTTATCAATGCGCCAACGGCAGACAAGCCTTATGGCCAGTCCTATACGGTTGAGATGCTGGGGAATGTGGTCGGTAGCCGGGAAGTTCGCTACCTCAACGTTCCGATGGAGCGCTTGAAAGAATTGGCCATTGCCCAAATGAAAGCTGGGGAAACTGTTTGGTTTGGATCAGATGTCGGCCAAGTCAGCAACCGGAAAGCTGGAATCCTTGCGATAGATGTCTACGATTTTGAAGCGGGAATGGATATCCAGCTGACTCAAGATAAGGCAGGGCGTTTGGATTATGCGGAAAGTCTCATGACCCATGCCATGGTCTTGACTGGTGTAGATTTGGACGAAGCTGGACGTCCTCTTAAATGGAAGGTTGAAAATTCTTGGGGAGAGAAAGTCGGAACAGATGGCTACTTTGTAGCTTCTGACGCTTGGATGGACGAATACACCTACCAAATCGTCGTCCGCAAGGAACTGTTGACGGCGGAAGAATTGGCTGCTTATGAGGCAGAACCGATTGTCCTAGCTCCTTGGGATCCAATGGGGGCTTTGGCTTCTAAATAATATACATAAAAAACACGATTGTTTAAGAACAATCGTGTTTTATTAATATAGTGTGGTCTAATTAGTGATTTTGCTCATTCTCTTTAGAAGATGATTCTGTGTGTTGAGAATTCTCTTCTGAGCTAGATGAACTTGAGCTGTCTTCTGTTGATTCGCTCGTTTCTTCAGCTGTATAGCTTGGCTCATAATAGTAGTAATTGTAGTTGTTCTTACCATTATTAAGATAGAGGTAGGAACCGCTACGGTATACGCCACTTGGTTGGGTCCAGTCTTCGCTACCTGATCCGTATTGCTCATACAAATACAGCATCATTTGTTTGTAGACATCGGTCGCGACTTTGATTCCATCATCTAGGACTGGCGTCAAGCGATTGGTATATCCTGTCCATACAGCCATAGAATATTGCGTGGTGTAACCCACAAACAATTCATCAGGTGTCACAATACTTGAGTAATTGTAGTCTTTGGTCAGTTTTTTTAATTCGTTGTCGGCATAGTTAGAGGTACCTGTTTTACCAGCGTGATAAAGACCAGAGATATTTGCATTGTATCCTGTACCAGCTGTGATAACTGATTTCAACATATCTGTCATCATGTAAGCTGTGGCTTCTTTCATCACTCGTGTTCCAGAGGTATCAAAGTTCTTCGTTGTACCATCGCTAAAGACAACCCGATTCACATATTGTGGCTTGTAATAGGTACCGCCATTTGCGAAGGTTGCATAAGCAGCGGCCATTTTCTCACTGCTAGCCCCGTATTTGTTGCTAGAGTCGCTGGTATTACTTGAGATGGCATTTGCATATACCATTTCTGGATAATCGATTCCGATGCTGCTCAAGAATTTCTGAGCCTTCTTCAAACCAACTTTTTCGAGGGCCCGGACCGCAGGAACATTACGGGATTGTTGGAGAGCATAGACCATGCTGATATTACCATAGTATTGTCTATCCCAGTTATAAATTTGCGTATTTGTACCAGGGAAGTTGTAAGGTGTATCAGGAATGGTTACTCCAGTGGAGCTATATTCTTCATGTTCAATCGCGGGAGCATAATCTGAGATAGGTTTCATTGTAGAACCCCAATCTCGGTTCGTTTCGACAGCTTGGTTGGTACCGAAGGATACATTAGATGATTGATGACGGGATCCCAACTGAGCAATGACTTTTCCGTTTGTCACGTCGATGATAGTAGAAGCAACTTGCAACTCATTATCTGGATAATTGACATATTCGTCAGAGTTGTAAATATCCCACAGACGTTTTTGAGCTGCGGTATCGACGTTGGTGTAGACATCCATACCAGTTGTCAAGACATTGTAGCCTGTCTCTTCTTCGACTTGTTGGATGACTTCTTTAAGGTAGTTATCCATATAAGCAGGATAGTTGCTTGAGCCTGTTAGACTTTGTAAGCCATCTGTAACAGGTGTATTGACGGCACTTTCGTACTGTTCGTTTGTAATGGACTTCATGTCCAACATTTCTTTAAGAACCAGATTACGGCGTTGGAGTGCAGCTTCCGGATTGGTATAAGGGTCGTATTGGTTCGGTGCCTGAGGCATTCCGGCTAATAGGGCCACTTGTGGCAGAGAAAGGTCCTTCAAGTCTTTTGCATAGTAGCTACGAGCAGCTGTTTGCATTCCGTAGTTACCGTTAGACATGTAGACTTTGTTGATGTAGTAGGTCAAAATCTCTTGTTTAGTGGCTTTTTGTTCTAATTGTGTCGCAAGCCAAGCTTCTTGGATTTTCCGAGATAGGGTTTGGTCGGACGAAGAAGTAGAGAAGTAAGTGAGCTTGATCAATTGCTGTGTAAGAGTGGATCCCCCTTGGCGACCTCCTCGGAGGTTACTGAAGAAGGCTCCTCCAATACGAATAAAGTCGACCCCTCTGTGGTTGAAAAAGCGGTGGTCTTCAATCGCCACAATCGCATTGACCAAGTCGGTTGGGATTTCATTTGTTTTTACGTTGATTCGTTTCTCAGCACCCAAGTCGGCAATCAGATTGTTTTGATTGTCATAGATTTTACTGGAAGTCGTTGCGATGAGGTCTTTCTCAGAAAGAGTCGGTGCTTTTGAGGCATAGTATCCAAATACCAATCCACCCAGAATAAGTAAAAGGAAAAATAAGGAAATAGCCGCAATCGCTGCATATTTTAACCACTGGATAACTGTTTGTTTGTTCATTTAATTACCGCCTAGTAGATTCTTTTCGATAATATCGAGATAAGAACGCTTGGAAGGTGATCTGTCTCGATACGATAACCATTTTCCTGTATAAAGGTCAATGGCATAGATTTACTGCCGTGATCGATGTTGTAAAAGTCGATTAAGGAAGGAGCGGGCAGTAGATAAGTCTCATTGAGCTTTGCAAAATGCAAGAGCACAAAACAAATTCCTCCCTGTTGGACGACCGCAGCCATGTGATCAATCTGGTGCTGATGAAAGTTCTTCATCGGCATGGATTGTTTCTGCTGGGTCTCTTTTGCTTCAAAATCAATGTAGTGTCCTTTATAAACACCAGAATAGTCTGTGGTAGACGCCTGGCGAAAATAAGCTTCCACAATCTTTGCCCGACTGCGATGAGGATAGTCCACCTTTACAATCTGGATGGGTGTCGGCTTTTTATGAATCACCGCTAGCCCTCTAGAAAGGTAGTACTGATTGCTCTCATTAATCATTTTTTCAAATGTCATCCCCCGATTGGCAAAGTTTACACTTTGCTTCCTCTGGATGGGCGAAGAAGATTTCTTGCTAAGTTTGTGAGGATAGTTGACCATAATTCTCCTTATTGGTACAATTACATCACTCTATTATATCACAAAATGAAGAAGGGAGGGGAAATAATGAATAGTTTACTGATTACAGGATACAAGGCATTTGAATTGGGAATTCTGACAGCAAAGGACCCTAGACTTCCCATTATTAAAGAGGCGATTCGCAGGGATTTAGTCCGTTTTTTGGAAGAGGGCGTCAAGTGGCTGATTTTTACGGGTAATCTAGGTTTTGAAGCCTGGGCCTTGGAGGTTGCCCAGGAATTAAAAAAAGAATACGAGATACAGTTGGCCACGATTTTTATGTTTGAAAACCAAGGAGAGAACTGGAATGAGGCCAATCAAGAACTCCTTAGTCGCTTTAAGCAGGTTGATTTTGTCAAGTATGCCTATCCCTCTTATAGCCAGCCAGGCCAATTTAAAGAATACAATACTTTTTTGTTAGAAAATACAGATGGTGCTTATTTATTTTACGATCCCAGAACATGAAACAAATCTCAAATATCTTTACAAAATGATGCTAGAAATGGATCAGTATCAGGTCAAAAGATTAAACTTTGATGACTTAAATGAAGTAGCGGAAAAAATTTACGAAAAATAAGTGATTTACCTTGATTTTTGCTCCTCATTTTTTATATAATGATTATGATTAACTAGAACGGAGAGAATGATGGCAAGTATTATTTTTACTGCGAAAGATATTTTTGATCAAGATTTCAAAAAAGAAGTTCGTGGATTTAGTAAAGTTGAGGTAAATGAGTTTTTGGATGATGTCATCAAAGACTATGAAACCTATGCTGCCTTAGTGAAGGAATTGAAAGAAGAAAATGCTCGGCTCCGTGAAGAATTAGCGAAGAAAACGAGCCAAGCAACTCCGAGTCCATCAGTTCCTGAATCTGCTCCAAAGCATGAGTTTCCTCAGGTCACTACTACGACAAACTTCGATATTTTGAAACGCTTAAATCGTCTTGAAAAAGAAGTCTTCGGGAAACAAGTCGTAGATCGTGATTTTTAAGACATAAAAGATGAATCGTGCAATTTTTGGATAATCGCGTGAGAGCTTTCTCTCATGAGGAAAGTCCATGCTAGCACAGGCTGTGATGCCTGTAGTGTTTGTGCTAGGTGAATCCATAAGCCTAGGGACTTGATCTTCAAGTTACGGCGAGCGAACGGGCTAAGTCTTAGGATAAGTTCTACTAGCTCTGAAAGTGCCACAGTGACGTAGTTTTTAGGGAAACCTAAAAAGTGGAACGCGGTAAACCCCTCAAGCTAGCAACCCAAACTTTGGTCGGGGCATGGGATGCATGGAAACGAACATAGCATTCTGACTGGAAACAGTAGACAGATGATTATCGAAGGAAATGGTACCTAGTCATTTCTGGAACAAAACATGGCTTATAGAAAATTGCATATAGGTGGTGAGGGGGAGAGAAATCTCAACCTCCTTTTTTAAACAATGAGGAACAAATGAAAAAACAATTTGAATTAATTGCGACAGCTGCTGCTGGATTAGAAGCAGTGGTTGGGCGTGAATTACGAGAGCTCGGCTACGATTGCCAAGTGGAAAATGGACGAGTCCGTTTCAAAGGCGATGTTCGTGCAATCATCGAAACCAATCTTTGGTTGCGGGCTGCAGACCGAATCAAGATCGTCGTAGGATCCTTTCCTGCCCGTACCTTTGAAGAACTCTTTCAAGGAGTTTTTGCCTTGGATTGGGACCAATACCTCCCTTTAGGAGCACGTTTCCCCATCTCCAAAGCAAAATGTGTCAAATCCAAACTGCATAACGAACCGAGTGTACAAGCGATTTCAAAAAAGGCTGTTGTTAAAAAGTTGCAAAAACACTATGCCCGCCCGGAAGGCGTTCCATTGATTGAAAATGGACCAGAATTTAAAATTGAAGTTTCCATTTTGAAGGACCAAGCGACTATTCTAATTGATACCACTGGTAGCAGCCTTTTCAAACGTGGTTATCGGACGGAAAAAGGGGGCGCACCCATTAAGGAAAATATGGCGGCAGCCATTCTTCAACTTTCCAATTGGTATCCAGATAAGCCTTTGGTTGATCCGACTTGTGGATCAGGGACCTTCTGTATCGAAGCAGCGATGATGGCTCGCCAGATAGCGCCAGGCTTGAGACGGACCTTCTCATTTGAAGAGTGGAATTGGGTGGATAATCGACTGATTCAAGAAGTTCGCACAGAGGCTAGTAAAAAAATCAATCGGGACCTTGTCCTAGACATCATGGGAACCGATATCGATGTGCGGATGGTTGAGATTGCCAAAGAAAATGCTCAAAAAGCTGGAGTTGCGAGCGATATCACCTTTAAGCAAATGCGGGTGCAAGATTTGCGATCGGATAAGATCAATGGGGTCATTATCTCCAATCCACCGTATGGCGAACGCTTATCCGATGATGCAGGGGTTACAAAATTGTACGCTGAAATGGGAGAGGTCTTTGAGCCCTTGAAGACTTGGAGCAAATTTATCCTGACCAGCGATGAAAATTTTGAGAAGAAATTTGGGCGACAAGCAGATAAAAAACGAAAATTATATAACGGAACTTTAAAGGTTGACTTGTATCAGTTCTTTGGGGAACGGGTACGTCGACAAGCGACTAGTGAGAAAGGAAACATATGACAAAAGAAGATAAACAGCAGTTGGGCCAAGAGGCAGAGTCAGTTCTTGATTTTAAGGACGCCAAAGAGATGACGATTGGCCAAGCAAACCGCAAAGCTGAAGAAATCGAAGCAGGGGTCAAAGAAACAGACAATGTCCTCGATAAATACATCAAACAGCACCGTGAGGAAATCGAAGCTCAAAAGTTTGATACCATCGTCATGCAAAAGGAAATGTTGGCTGAGGCAGAGGCTACAACCACTGTGGAACAAGCGGAGGCAATTCCAAACGAAGAACCTGCAACAGAAGTAAGTTCAGCAGAAGCAGCTAAAAAAGAGGTTGCATCTGCTCGCATTCCAGATCCAATTCCTGGGGAACGCCCTGCAAAAATTAAGTTTGGTCCAGAGCCAACAGAACCATATGTGGATGAAGAAATTGAGATTCCTGAAGAACCGAAAAAAAGCCGGGTCAAACCAATTTTGTTTTCAGTTTTAGCTCTGACAGCAGTTGCTACGGCTAGTTGGTTGTCTTATCAATGGATCCGTAACCAGTCTAAAGGGGAAACGACAGTCGTCTCTTCTACTAGCTCATCTAGCAAGAAGTCCTCTAGTTCTTCTTCCTCAACGAGCGCAAATACAGAGGCTTTGCTGAAGGATTTTAACGATCAGTATGTAGCTTTCTTTACAGATGACACGCAGACGAAGTTGAAAAATGATTCTTTTGGTAATTTGGAAAAACTAAAAGCCAGTTTAGATAAATTGAAAGACACCAAGGAATACGATGCAGCCAAAGTAAATACGATGAATTGGTGAAGCAGGTTTCTGCTATTCAAACAGTAAACTCTCAGTTTACCAGCCCAGTTATTAAGGATGGGGCCATCGATACCAAGGCGCAGGTAAAGAGTGATGCTGTCTTTTCAGATGCGTCGACATCTAATACACAATTGAACCAATTATTGAAGGATGCAGCTTCTCAAGGACGCTCGCAACAAGTTGCGACTCCAGCACCCGTGACAGATGGTGGTGGCAGTGTTGCAGGTGGAAATGCAGTTTCTTCAGGAACGGTAACCAGTCCAGCTCCTACACCCAGCCCCAGCTACTGAAGGCAACACGATAGGCGGAGTGAACCCAGGCTATTCTGGCTTTGGCCTTCAAAGTACTGGTGTGCCACTTCAACGAAACTTGAGCCGGGTGCCATACAACCAAGCAGCGCTTGACGATGTAAACAATCCTGCATGGACCTTTAACCCTGGTATTTTGGAGAAAGTTCTGAAGATTGCTCGGGAACGTGGGTCATATCGTTGGAGATCAATACATCTTGGAACGCGTGAATATCATCAACGGCAATGGTTATTACAACCTCTTTAAGCCAGATGGAACTTATTTGTTTAGTATCAATGCTAAAACAGGCTACTTTGTCGGAAACGGAAAAGGCCATTCCGATGCATTGGATTATTAAGAATTAAAAAAACTTCTCTTTGAAAGAGAAGTCTTTTGTTTTTTATACGATATGGCGTGTGAATGGATCGTCAGAAATACCTTGTTCGAGAATCAATTTGCACCACTCTTTGGCAGAAAAGAGGCTGTGATCTTTATAGTTTCCGCAAGATTCAATCGTCGTTCCTGGGACGTCCTCCCAGCTAGTCGCTTCAGCAATTTCCTCTAGGGAGGATTTAATGACTTGTGCAATGGTTTTTGGATCGTGCTGTCCCCACATAATCATATGGAAGCCAGTACGACACCCAAATGGGGAACAATCGATCATTCCATCAATGCGTTTACGGATCAACATAGCTAATAGATGCTCAATTGTATGTAAACCAGCAGTCGGGATAGAGTCTTCATTTGGTTGAACCAAGCGGATATCGTAGTTTGAGATGACATCTCCTTTTGGTCCAGTTTCCTCTCCGATTAGGCGGACGTAAGGGGCTTTTACAGCAGTGTGGTCTAATTCAAAACTTTCCACAATAACTTCTTTCGTCATGTATCTTCCTCAATTTCTTTTTTCTTGATTATAGCACAATTGTCAGTGGATGAAAACATAAGAGAAGAGAGAGGCAAGTAGCCGTTGAAATAAGATTCAGAAGCTTGTTTTTAGGGTGTTTTTCCGTTAGAATCAAAGGAAAGAAGCATTAGAATAATAGCAGAAATAGATTAGTTTTCGCTAGAAAATTTGTTTGTTAATTTTGTAAAAATATGATAAAATAATAAAGAATTTTTTAATTCAACTATTCATTAGATTAGGGGTAAAAACATGGAATTTGGAATTGCAATTGTTTTTGCCGCAATCATTGGTTTAGTCATTGGATATGTAGGGATCTCAGTCAAGATGAAAGCATCGAAAGAGGCTGCAGAACTTACTCTTTTAAATGCTGAACAAGAAGCAACGAATTTACGTGGACAGGCAGAGCGCGAAGCTGATTTGATTTTGAAAGAAGCTAAGCACGAGTCTAGTTCACTTAAAAAAGAAGCACTTTTGGAGGCAAAGGAAGAAGCCAGAAAATATCGAGAAGAAGTCGATGCTGAGTTTAAATCAGAGCGTCAAGAATTAAAACAATTAGAAACCCGCTTAGCGGAACGTTCGAATAATCTTGATCGCAAAGATGACAATCTTACGAGCAAAGAGCAAGCTCTTGAACAAAAAGAGCAAAGTCTTTCAGATAGAACTAAACACATTGATGCGCGTGAAGAACAATTACATGAGCTAGAAAAGAAGAAAGAAGAAGAATTAGAAAAAATTGCTTCTCTGACTCAATCGGAAGCACGTGATATTATCTTAACGCAAACAGAAGAACGACTTTCCAAAGAGATTGCGACTCGAATTCGAGAAGCAGAAGTGGAAGTGAAAGAACGTTCAGATAAAGTTGCAAAAGATATCCTGGTTCAAGCCATGCAACGGATGGCCGGGGATTTTGTGGCAGAACAGACCAACTCAACGGTTCATTTACCAGATGATGGAATGAAGGGCCGGATTATTGGTCGCGAAGGTCGAAATATCCGAACCTTCGAAAGCTTGACAGGTGTGGATGTGATTATTGATGACACTCCAGAAGTAGTCACCCTGTCTGCATTTGATCCGATTCGTCGGGAAATCGCACGAATGACCATGGAAAGTCTCTTGAAAGATGGTCGCATCCATCCAGCTCGGATTGAAGAGTTGGTAGAGAAGAACCGTTTGGAAATTGACCAACGGATTCGTGAATATGGTGAAGCAGCAGCCTATGAAATTGGCGCACCAAATCTACATCCTGATTTGATGAAGATTATGGGACGCTTGCAATTCAGAACTTCTTATGGACAGAACGTCTTGCGTCACTCCATTGAGGTTGCTAAGTTATCTGGTATTATTGCTAGTGAGCTTGGTGAAAATGCTACCTTGGCTCGTCGAGCTGGTTTCCTTCATGATATTGGTAAAGCCATCGACCGTGAGGTAGAAGGTAGCCACGTAGAAATTGGTACTGAATTAGCTCGTAAATACAAAGAGCATCCAGTTGTTGTCAATACGATTGCTAGTCACCATGGTGATGTTGAACCAGAAAGTGTCATCGCAGTTATTGTTGCAGCAGCAGATGCCTTGAGTGCAGCGCGTCCAGGTGCCCGGAGCGAGTCTCTTGAAAGCTACATCAAACGCCTGCAAGATCTTGAAGAAATTGCAAATGGCTTTGAGGGAGTTAAGACCAGCTTTGCCTTGCAAGCAGGTCGTGAAATTCGAATTATGGTCAGCCCTGAAGAAGTCAAGGATGATAAGTTGACCATCTTGGCTCATGATATCCGTGAGAAGATTGAGTCCAACTTGGAGTACCCTGGTAACATCAAGGTAACCGTTATTCGTGAATTACGTGCTATTGATTATGCAAAATAGAGCTTGTTAAAAGCCATATATAAAAGATAGTCAGCGAAGGTGGAACAACCTTAGTTGGCTATTTTTTTGTGAGTCGTGTTAAAAATGGGTTAGCACAGATGAAATGGTTCATTGGTAGAGAAGTGGTTAGGGCCTTGCCTCTAGGAAAAATCTGTTGAAAAATCTTTCTATTTTTGTTACACTAGATAGAAAGACAGCGAAGGAGATAAAATGGCGGATCGAGGATTATTAATCGTTTTCTCAGGGCCCTCAGGTGTTGGGAAAGGAACGGTTAGACGTGAGATTTTTGAAAGCTCAGATAATCAGTTTCAATACTCAGTATCGATGACAACACGTGCACAACGTCCAGGTGAAGTGGACGGAGTAGATTATTTCTTCCGGACACGTGAAGAATTTGAGGAATTGATTCGTCAAGGTCAAATGCTCGAATATGCTGAATATGTTGGCAATTACTATGGGACTCCCTTGACCTATGTGAACGAAACCCTCGACAAAGGGATCGATGTTTTCCTTGAAATCGAGGTGCAAGGGGCTTTGCAGGTCAAGAAAAAGGTACCAGATGCCGTCTTCATTTTCTTAACTCCTCCAGATTTGGATGAATTGCAAGACCGTTTGGTTGGACGCGGCACAGATAGTGCGGAAGTCATTGCCCAGCGGATTGAAAAAGCAAAAGAAGAAATTGCCCTTGATGCGGGAGTATGACTATGCCATTGTCAACGACCAAGTGCCTTTGGCTGCAGAACGTGTCAAACGTGTGATTGAGGCAGAACATTTCCGTGTTGATCGGGTCATTGGTCACTACCAAGAAATGCTTCCCAAAGCCACTCAAGTGGTACGATAATTAGAATAGGAATTAGGTAAAAAGATTATGATGTTAAAACCATCTATTGACACATTGTTGGATAAAGTACCGTCAAAATACTCTTTGGTTATTCTTGAAGCCAAACGAGCTCATGAGTTAGAGAGTGGTGCAACTCCTACTCAAGAATTTCAATCAGTAAAATCTACCTTGCGTGCCTTGGAAGAGATTGAATCAGGAAATGTGGTGATTCACCCAGATCCAGAAGCTAAGCGTGAAGCGGTTCGTCGTCGAATCGAAGCAGAACGCTTGCGTAAAGAAGAAGAAGAGCGTAAAATTAAAGAACAAATCGCGAAAGAAAAAGAAGATGGTGAAAAAATTTAAGGTTGGGTTCGCTCAATCTTATTTTTTGCTATTTAGCGCTAGGACAGGAAGGAGGTGGAAGCATGCTAGCACAAGTCATCGTTGATGTTCCCTTGATGCAAACAGACAAACCCTATAGTTACCAGGTACCAGAAGAGTTTTCTCCTTTCTTGGAAAAAGGAATGCGGGTGCATGTTCCCTTTGGAAAGGGAAATCGGCTCATTCAAGGGATTGTGGTTGGCCTTGAAGAGACCACTCCAGCAGCTAAAGACCAAGAATTGAAAAATATCGTGGAGGTCTTAGACTACCAACCAGTTCTAGGAGAGGAGCAATTTTGGCTGGCAGATCAGTTGCGAAAGACGGTTTTTGCCTACAAGATCACCCTCTTGAAAGCCATGCTACCGAGTGTTTTAAATTCTTCCTATGACAAAATTCTCCATCCGACAGAATTGTTATCGCCAGAGGATCGAGAAGACATTTTTGGAACAGCGACCAGCTTGGCCTTTTCTTCTTTGGATATTGATGCACAAGCACGAATGATGCGACTGACTCGTAAAGGAGAGTTGGAAGTAGAATACCAAGCAGTGGATCGTAAACATATCAAAACAGAAAAATGGTATCGAGTAAATCAACCCCTACTTGAAAATTTGGAAATCGCCAAGAATGCTAAAAAGCGCTTGGCCTTGCGAGACTTTGTCCAAGGTCAGGAAGAAGAAGCACCTTTGAGTGATTTATTGGCGGAATTCTCTCGTCCAGTGGTGAACTATTTCATCGATCAGGGTGCCTTGCTTATTTTTGAAAAAGAAGTCAATCGTGCGGCTGCCTACTTTAAAGACAAAGAGTCGACAGAGGCCTTGGTTTTAAATGCTGAACAAGAACGAGCCGTTCAAGCGGTAACCAGCAAAATTGGGCAACCTTCCAAACCCTTCTTGCTAGAAGGGGTGACAGGAAGTGGAAAGACGGAAGTTTACCTCCAAATCATCCAAGAGGTGCTGGATAAGGGGAAAACAGCTATTATGTTGGTTCCTGAAATTTCCTTGACGCCTCAAGTGACGGATCGCTTCATTTCTCGCTTTGGGGATCGGGTGGCCATCCTTCATTCAGGTCTATCCAATGGTGAAAAATACGATGAGTGGAGACGTGTTGAACGTGGAGAAGCTCAAGTGGTCGTAGGAGCGCGGTCTGCTATCTTTGCACCTCTGAAGAACCTAGGGGCTATCATTATCGATGAAGAACATGAGGCTACCTATAAACAAGATAGCAATCCTCGCTACCATGCGCGTGAAGTGGCCTTGCTACGAGCTCAGTTTCACCAGGCTGTTTTGGTCTTGGGGTCGGCGACACCTAGTCTAGAAACACGAGCCCGTGCAGGAAAGGAGTCTATGAATTTCTTCAATTGACCCAACGAGCCAATCCTCTTGCCCGTATTCCAGAGGTGGAAGTGATTGATTTCAGGGATTATATTGGCCAGCAAGAATCCGGAACCTATACACCTAAGTTGCTAGAAGCGATAGCAGAACGTCTGCAACGAAAAGAGCAAGTCGTCCTTATGCTCAATCGCCGGGGTTATTCCAGCTTTGTTATGTGTCGGGAGTGCGGTCAGGTAGATACCTGTCCGAATTGTGATATCTCCTTGACCCTTCACATGGATACCAAGACGATGGATTGCCATTATTGTAATTACCACAAGGCCATCCCAACAGTCTGCCCTAATTGCCAAAGTCGATCGATTCGTTATTACGGGACGGGGACCCAGAAGGCCTACGATGAGCTACAAGAAATTTTCCCCGAGGCTCGTATTCTGCGGATGGACGTTGATACTACTCGGAAAAAAGGGAGTCACGAGGCCTTGTTGGACCAGTTTGGCCAAGGACAAGCGGATATTTTACTGGGGACCCAGATGATCGCCAAAGGTTTGGATTTCCCTAATGTAACGCTAGTCGGTGTCCTCAATGCTGATACAGCTCTAAATTTGCCTGATTTTCGCTCGTCAGAGCGGACTTTCCAACTGTTAACCCAGGTGGCAGGGCGGGCTGGTCGTGCGGATAAAGAAGGACAGGTTCTGATCCAGACCTATAATCCTCATCATTATGCCATTGAATATGCGAAACGTCAAGATTATGAAGGGTTTTATGCCTATGAAATGAAGGTGCGTCATCAGTTGGGTTATCCACCTTATTATTACACGGTAGGTTTGACCCTCTCTCACAAACAAGAAGAGGTCGTGGTTAAAAAAGCTTATCAGGTGATGGATCTGTTGAAAGCAGGTCTGTCCGATCAGGTCCAAATCTTGGGACCAACGCCAAAACCGATTGCTCGCACGCATAATTTATTCCATTACCAGATTCTGTTGAAGTACCGGTTTGAAGACCACTTACCACAGGTTTTAAATCAGATTTTGGACTATACTCAAGAGCGGGAAAATCAAGATCTTCGAGTCAGCATTGACAATGAACCGCAAAGTTTTATGTAGAAGGAGAAAAAATGACAAAAATACTATTTATGGGAACGCCTGATTTCTCAGCTACAGTCTTAAAAGGCTTGATTTCTGATGAACGCTATGAGATTCTAGCCGTTGTGACCCAACCAGATCGGGCAGTTGGCCGGAAAAAAGAAATCCGAATGACACCAGTAAAAGAAGCGGCTTTAGAAGCAGGCTTGCCAATCTACCAGCCGGAGAAACTATCTGGAAGCCAAGAACTAGAAGACTTATTGGCTTTGGGAGCAGACGGGATTGTCACAGCAGCCTTTGGACAATTCTTGCCGAGTCGTTTGTTAGAGGCAATGAAGTTTTCTGTCAACGTGCACGCTTCTCTTCTTCCAAATACCGTGGTGGAGCGCCTATTCATTATGCCATCATGAATGGGGATAAAGAAGCTGGTGTGACCATCATGGAAATGGTCAAAGAGATGGATGCTGGAGATATGATTTCTTCTCGCGCCATCCCTATTTTAGAGGAGGACAATGTGGGAACCCTATTTGAGAAATTGGCTCTTGTTGGCCGGGATCTTCTTTTAGAAACTCTGCCAGCTTACCTTGCGGGAGAGCTTAAGCCACAACCGCAGGATACCCAACAAGTCACCTTCTCTCCAAATATCAAGCCAGAAGAAGAACGCCTGGATTGGACACGGACCAACCGTGAACTCTTTAACCAAGTTCGAGGCATGTATCCTTGGCCAGTTGCCCATACCCTATGGAAGGGTGAACGCTTTAAGATATACCAAGCAAAACCGTGTGAAGGTCAAGGAGAACCAGGAGAAATTTTAGCTCTCCATAAAAATGAAATCGTTGTTGCGACGGGTGAGGGAGCCTTGGCCTTGACCCTTGTTCAGCCAGCCGGTAAACCCAAGATGGCTGTTGGAGATTTCTTAAATGGTTTGGGGCGACAATTGCAAGTAGGTGATCAATTTGGTAAATAAGATGCAGACTGCACGAGGGGTGGCCCTATCTACCCTAGGAGAGATTTTCCAGGACGGTGCTTTTTCAAATATCGCCCTCAAAAAATCCTTGGGCAAGGCAACCTTGTCAGATGTGGATAAAGTCTAGTAACCGAAATCGTCTATGGGACGGTTTCACGCAAACTAACCTTGGAATGGTATCTATCGCACTTTGTCGCTGATCGGGACCAGGTAGATCCCTGGATCTATCATCTTTTATTGATGAGCCTCTATCAGTTCGTCTATCTGGAGAAGATTCCTCCCCATGCTGTTGTCCATGAAGCAGTAGAGCTTGCCAAGCAACGGAAGAAGGGGAGTGAAAAATATGTCAATGCTCTCTTACGGAAAATGCTACGAGAGGAGCTTCCATCAATTGACCAGATTAAACGAATCAACAAACGACTTTCAATCCGCTATTCTCTTCCGGTTTGGTTGGTGAAAAAGTTGATGGACGAGTATGGTGAACAGCGGGCCATTGCGATTTTTGAGAGTCTCTATGTTCGCAACAAGGCTAGTGTTCGTGTTGTCGATCTGGATCAAAAAAAAGACATCAAGGAGCAATTGCAGGCTTCGGATTCTTTATTGGCTTCAACTGCCCTCGTAAAGGAGAATGGCTATTTTGCGGGCTCTGATTACTTCAAACAAGGGAAATTAACCATTCAAGATGAGACCAGTCAATTGGTCGCTCCGGCTTTAGAGGTCCAACCATCAGACCAGGTATTAGATGCCTGTGCAGCACCTGGGGGCAAGACCACCCATCTAGCTTCTTATCTAGTCGATGGGAAGATCACAGCCTTGGACTTGTACGATCATAAGCTCCAATTAATTCAGGAAAACGCGGAACGTCTGGGAGTTGCAGATAAAATTCAGACAAAAAAACTGGATGCCAGCCAGGTCTTTGAAGCTTTTGGAGCGGATGCCTTTGATAAAATCTTGGTAGACGCACCTTGCTCTGGGATTGGTTTGATCCGCCGTAAGCCAGATATCAAGTACAATAAAGATAATGCTGACTTTGCGTCTCTACAGGCGATTCAATTGGAAATATTGGATGGAGTTTGTCAAAGTGTGCGGAAAGATGGTATAATAGTCTACAGTACATGCACAATTATAGGAGAAGAGAATTTTGATGTGGTTGACCAGTTTTTAAAAACCCATCCAAATTTTGAACTCGTGCCATTAGATCATGAACGAAAAGATATTCTGAAAGATGGCTGTATTTTAATTACACCAGAATTGTATGGAAGCGACGGTTTCTTTATTAGTCGTTTTCGAAGAATATCGTAATCTCAGGAGGATACGGACAGTATGGAAATTTCTATCTTAACCGATGTAGGTCAAAGACGGACAAATAACCAAGACTATGCAAATCAATATAAAAATAAAGCGGGAAAATCCATGGTTTTTCTAGCTGACGGGATGGGGGGGCATCGTGCTGGTAATATTGCTAGCGAGATGGCTGTTACCGATCTCGGCGCTGCTTGGGTAGCGACTGAAATCAGCACCATTAACGAAGTCAGAGAGTGGTTTGCGGAGTATCTGGAAAAAGAAAACCAGCAGATCCATCGCATTGGTCAAGATGAAGAACATAAAGGAATGGGAACAACTCTCGAAGCTGTTGCCGTTATTGATGACCAAGTCTTATTTGCGCATGTAGGGGATTCCCGAATTGGACTCGTGCGTAATGGGGAATACCATCAATTAACCAGTGACCATTCTTTAGTAAACGCCTTGCTCAAAGCCGGACAGATTACGGAAGAAGAGGCAGCTCATCATCCCCAACGCAATATCATCACCCAATCCATTGGACAAAAAGATGAATTGCAACCGGATTTTGGTATGGTTACGGTTGAAGCGGGAGATTTCATTGTTATTAATAGTGATGGATTAACCAATATGATCTCTGGCGATGAAATCCGTGATATCGTTGTCAGCGATTTATCGGTTGAAGAAAAGGCAAAAACCTTGGTTCGCTTTGCGAATAATGCTGGCGGTTTGGACAATATTACAGTTGTACTGATTCACTTTGCTGAGGAGGATGTGGCATGATTCAAATCGGCAAAATTTTTGCCGGGCGATATAAGATAATCCGTCAAATCGGGCGTGGAGGGATGGCAGATGTCTACCTCGCTCGGGATTTAATCTTAGATGGTGAAGAAGTTGCAGTTAAAGTACTGAGGACCAATTACCAAACAGATCCAATTGCAGTTGCACGCTTTCAACGAGAGGCCAAAGCGATGGCAGATTTGGATCATCCAAATATCGTTCGGATCACGGATATCGGTGAAGAGGATGGCCAGCAATACTTGGCGATGGAATATGTCGCTGGTTTGGACTTGAAACGTTATATCAAAGAAAATGCCCCTCTCTCAAATGAAGAAGCTGTTCGCTTGATGGGGCAAATCCTCCTTGCTATGCGCTTGGCGCACACGCAAGGCATTATTCACCGTGATTTGAAACCTCAAAATGTCCTTCTAACATCGGACGGAAATGCCAAGGTTTCTGACTTTGGGATTGCAGTAGCCTTTGCAGAGACCAGTCTCACCCAGACCAACTCTATGTTGGGTTCGGTTCATTATTTATCACCAGAGCAAGCCAGAGGATCGAAAGCTTCTATTCAAAGTGATATCTATGCAATGGGGATCATTTTCTACGAAATGCTGACGGGTCATATCCCTTATGATGGGGATAGTGCAGTGACCATTGCGCTCCAACATTTCCAAAAACCACTTCCGTCCATCATTGAAGAGAACAAAAATGTTCCGCAGGCTTTGGAAAATGTGGTGATTAAGGCCACAGCAAAGAAACTATCCGATCGCTATAAGTCGGTAGCTGAAATGTATGTCGACTTGTCAAGTTGTCTATCTTATGAACGCCGTAACGAGAAAAAATTAGTCTTTGATGACGCTTCAAAAGCGGATACTAAGACCCTACCAAAGGTGAATGTGGTTCCAAAACCGGCTCCACTTCCAACATCAGAGGCTCGTCCTACAGTTCATGAGGACCGACCAGTGGCTTCAGAGGATCGAACAGCTCCAGTTTCTCCAAAAAATAAGCCACGTCGTCGTTTGCGGACGCGCTACAAGGTCTTGTTTGTCGCCCTAGCTTTGGTACTAGCTGCCTTTGCCTTTCTTCTTTATATGAGTCCAGCCAACAAAACAGTGCCGGATGTATCTGGAAAAACAGTAGCAGAAGCGCGTGCTATCATTGAAGATCAGGATCTTCAAGTGGGAGACGAAAAAGAAGAATACAGTGATTCGGTGCTGGAGGGTTATGTAATCCGTACCAATCCAAATGCAGGAGCTCAGAAAAAAGAAAACAGCAAGGTTGATTTGGTTGTCTCGAAAGGACCAAGCACCTTTGACATGCCGAACTATATAAAAATGTCTAGAGAAGATGCTGAAAATGACCTGAAAAATAACTATAAGCTGTCTAGCAAGCTGATTTCGATTGAAGAAGTCGAGACCGATGAAGTGGAGCCAGGAATTGTGCTTGAGCAATCTCCTACCGCTGGTCAAATATGATTTGACTTCTAATACCAAGGTTGTTCTGAAAGTATCTAAGGAAATTAATTCGATCGAGTTACCAAGTTATGTTGGTTCTAATTATGAATTTGCTGTCTCTAATCTCGTTCAGATCTACGGGGTGAAGGAAGCAAATATTGAACGGAAGACTACATCGCATCTGCCGGATGGAGTAGAAGTATTACCAGGTCAAATTGTGAGTCAGACTCCAGAAGCTCAATCGAGCATCGATATTAAAAAGACTCGCATTGTCTTAACCGTATACGAACCGAAGACGGAACCATCAAGTAGTACGAAAGCTTCAAGCAGTTCATCAGAAAGCTCAAGCTCTACAACAGTGGAATCCCATTCCAATACGGAGCCTTCAGCCTCTACAGAACCAGAGTCGTAACGTGATGACTCTATAAAACCAGACCGATTAGTCTGGTTTTTTTAGTACAGAGAGAGTTGGATGAATCCTTCTAGAGTCTGAAGCGAATCCCTTGGAATTTTGATAAAATAGAATGGAGAGGTTCAATTATGTGGAAGATTCAATTGTTTGTGTTTGTTGAAGCTTTGTTACTCACCATGGCTGCAATCACTATTTTGGCGGGAAATATATCTCGTATCGTCCTAATCGTGGTTCTGTGCTTGCTTCTATTGTATTATTACATCGGAAAACAGCGGAGTAACTTTCTTTTAGTGGCATCCAGCATTCTGCTGTTTTTTATTGTCATGTTAAATCCTTATGTCATTGCTGCGCTTTTGTTTGCCGTCGTCTATGCCATGCTGGTGGCTTATCCCTATTTTTACCGTGAAAACGAAGAAGTGAAGATAGATTATGAGGAAGATGTAGAAATCCGACAAGAGAAAACGCCTTGGATTGGGGATCTGCATCATTTTTCAAAGGTAAACTGCCATTTTCGTGATTTAACGATTACTCGTTTAGTGGGGCGGGATACGATCCATTTAGACGAAGTGATTGTTGTGAATCATGACAATGTCATCATCTTGAGAAAGATGTTTGGCAATACGAAAATTATTTTGCCGGTGGATGTGGAGCTGAGTTTGCAGGTGAATACCTTATATGGAGAATTGCGCCTCTTCTCTCAAAAACCTAGGAAATTGAGAAATGAGACAGTTAGCATGGAGACACCAAATTATCGAAGTTCCCATCGAACAGTGAAGCTTGTTATTGCGGGGATTGTAGGAGATGTGGAGGTCGTCAGAGGATGAAACGAACAGACTATCTTTTAATCTTCCTTTATACGCTCTTAATTCTAGCTGTTATTATCCATTCAATCTTTTGGTCTTTTCGACTTTCAGTGGACTTATCTATTGGAAGATTTATCCAAACTACGTGCTTTTCTGTTTATTGGTTTTGGCTTGACGGTTGCTCTGACTATTTTGATGATTCTATTGATTAAATTGATTCAATTTACAATCATGAACACCGTCCAAAAAAACCTGAGAAACTTGCTCGAAGGCAAGAAGCTAAAACTCGGAGAAAACAAAGAGATTAATGAAGAGTTTCAACGCTTGGATCGTAAGCTCAAACGCCTGACAGAAAATTTGCAACGAACAGAAAATCGGGTCATGCAAAATGAAGAAGAGATTGTGGAAAGAGAGCATCGGCGAATTGCCCGAGATCTCCATGATACGGTGAGCCAAGAATTATTTGCAGCTAATATGATTTTGTCTGGTGTAGCCAGTCAGGATCAAGTTCTTCAACTGCCCTAAAGTAGGGCAACAGTTGAAGGGGGTCACAGAAATTCTAAACACCGCTCAAAATGATTTGCGGATTCTCTTATTACACTTGCGGCCGACAGAATTAGAAGGTCGAAACTTGGTAGAAGGTCTTCAGGTGATTTTTAGAGAACTACAAGAAAAGAGTAATTTAGAAGTTCATTTTGAACACGATGTTCAAAAATTACCAAAAATCTATTGAAGAGCATATTTTTCGTATTGTGCAAGAAGTAGTGAGCAATACACTGAAAACATGCCCATGCGAAGCGCTTGGATGTTTATCTGTTGCAAACAGAACAATCTCTCCATCTCAAATTAGCAGATGATGGAGTGGGGTTTGATCCAGAATCTTTGGGTGAACTAAGTTACGGTATGAAGAATATTCAGGATCGAGTAGATGACATGGCAGGAAGAATTAAGATTTTGACCAGTCCCAAAAAGGGAGTGGCTATTGATATTAAAGTGCCATTAGTAGAAGGAGAAGATGATGAAATTATTACTAGTAGATGATCATGAAATGGTCCGATTAGGCTTGAAAAGCTATTTAAGTATGCAAGATGGGATTGATCAAGTCTTAGAGGCCAGTGATGGTCAGGAGGGTGTTGAGTTAGCCCTAAAGGAGCGACCAGATGTCATCATTATGGATATTGTCATGCCCCATATGACTGGGATTGAAGCGACACTCGCGATCCTAAAAGAGTGGCCAGATGCAAAAATATTAATCCTAACATCCTATTTGGACAATGAAAAAATCTATCCTGTCTTGGATGCGGGAGCCAAGGGCTATATGCTCAAAACTTCCAGTGCAGAGGAAATTTTACGGGCTATTCGCAAGGTGGAACAGGGAGAGTTAGCAATTGAGACAGAGGTCAGCCAAAAAGTAGAGTATCGAAAAAACCACGTGGAACTCCATGATGACTTGACAGCGCGTGAACGAGATATCTTGGCTTTGCTAACCAAAGGATATGAAAACCAACGAATTGCTGATGAATTATTCATTTCATTAAAAACAGTCAAGACCCATGTGTCGAATATTTTGTCAAAATTAGAAGTGAGCGACCGTACTCAGGCAGTGGTCTATGCCTTCCAGCATCACTTGGTTTCTCAGGAAGATTTTTAGTCAAAAACATGCTATAATAGACAGCATACTGAATGGAGACCCACATGGATGCAAAAACACGCTACAAAGCAAAAAAGATTAAAATAGTATTTTTTGATATTGACGATACCTTACGAAATGTTGAGACCGGCTATGTTCCAGCTTCGGTCACCAGAGTGTTTTCACAATTACGAGAAAAAGGAATTTACACAGCTATTGCTAGTGGAAGAGGGATTTTTGGAGTGCCAGAAGAAATCAAGGCTCTCCAACCTGATTTCTATGTCACTTTGAATGGTTCCTACGTGATTGATTGTAAGGAGCATGTCATTTATGAAGAAAGGGTACCAAATCCACTTGTTCAGGACTTTATTGCTTGGGCTAAGCAGGTAGGGATTCATTATGGTTTGGTTGGGAATCACCAAGCAGCTCTTTCGACTCGGACAGAAGAGATAAGTCGGGCTATTGACCCCATTTATCCAAAGCTACCAGTAGATCCCGATTTTGCTGCCAAACATCCCATTTATCAGATGTGGACTTTCGAGACTGGTAAACAGTTGATGCCCTACCTGAGAATTTGGAGCAAAAATTGCGTTTGGTTCGCTGGCACCCAATCTCATCAGATGTTGTCTTAGATCAGCAATCAAAAGCTCATGGTGTCTCAAAAGTAGTCGAAAAATTGGGATTCAAACCAGAAAATGTCTTAACATTTGGGGATGGATTGAACGACTTAGAACTATTTGACTATGCTGGTTTAGCGATTGCCATGGGAAACGCCCAGGATGCATTAAAAGCTAAAGCAGATTATGTCACAAAAAATTTAGAAGAAGATGGCATCTTACATGCCTTAGAGGAGTTAAAAATGGTTGAAAAAGAATTGCACTTACCACAAACAAAAATGGATCAAGAAACAGGACCAATTGCGACGATTCATACCAACTATGGAGATATGAAGATTCGTCTCTTCCCTGATCAAGCACCGAAAACAGTAGCAAATTTTATTGCACTTGCAAAAGATGGCTACTACAATGGAGTGATTTTCCACCGCATCATTAAAGATTTCATGATCCAAGGTGGGGACCCAACTGGAACAGGTATGGGTGGAGAATCCATCTATGGAGAGTCTTTTGAAGATGAATTCTCAGAAGAGTTGTACAATATCCGTGGTGCGCTATCCATGGCCAATGCTGGTCCAAATACCAACGGTAGTCAATTCTTCATTGTTCAAAACCAACACCTTCCTTATTCTAAAAAGGAAATTGCCCGTGGTGGTTGGCCTGAAGCCATTGCAGAGATTTATGCAGAAGAAGGAGGAACTCCTCATTTGGACCGTCGTCACACAGTATTCGGGCAATTGATGGATGAAGCTTCTTATCAAGTATTGGATACAATTGCGGCTGTTGAGACAGGTGCCATGGACAAACCTAAAGAAGACGTGGTCATGGAATCGATTGACATTGAGGGAGAGGCATGAGAATCGGGGATAAACTCAAGGGTGTTGTGACAGGCTTGCAACCTTATGGAGCCTTTGTTGAATTAGAGACAGGGGTAACCGGTTTGATTCATATTTCTGAAATCCGCAGTGGATATATCGACAACATTCATGATATCTTAAAAATTGGGGATCAAGTTTGTACCCAGGTTATTGATATAGATGAATACTCTGGGAAGGCTAGCTTGTCCCTTCGAGCCTTAGAAGCTGGGAACAGAAAGCATTTTCGCCATCATCGTTTTTCAAATGATCGCCATAAGATCGGTTTTACTCCTTTAGCCAAACAATTACCTATTTGGATTAAAGAAAGTAAAGAATTTTTGAGTGACACCAGTCAGGGAAAATAAGAATTTGTTTCTGCAGATAGAAAGAAAAGAGGCTACATCGTAGCCTCTTTTTTATTCTTGATCAAAATCGTAAAGGGTAGTTGAAAGGTAACGTTCCCCATTATCCGGTGCCAAAGCCAAGACTTTTTTACCAGCTCCAAGCTCTTTAGCGACTTCAATTGCTGCATAGATAGCGGCAGCAGATGAAATCCCAACTAAGAATCCTTCTTTTCCACCAATGTAGCGACCTAATTCTAAAGCTTGTTCAGAAGTGACGCGGATTACGCCATCATAAGAATTGGTATCCAACGTTTCTGGAATGAAACCTGCTGACAATCCTTGGATTTTGTGTGGTCCAGGTTTTTCACCAGAAAGAATCGCTGATTCATCTGCTTCAACTGCATAGACTTGGACAGCTGGGTTGACTTTTTTCAAGGCATGAGAAACACCTGAAATAGTTCCACCAGTTCCAACACCACTGACATAAGCATCCAATCCATTTGGTCCGAAAGCTTCTAAAATTTCTTGTCCTGTTGTTGCTTCATGGACTTCTGGGTTGGCGCTATTGTTAAATTGGAGGGGAAGGAAACCGTTTCGTTCTGCAGCGATTTCTTCTGCTTTAGCGATAGCTCCTTTCATTCCTTCACTACCTGGAGTTAAGACAAGTTCTGCTCCATAAGCTTGAATGATTTTTCGACGTTCAACACTCATGGTTTCAGGCATGACGATAACCACTTTATACCCTTTGGCAGCTCCGACCCATGATAAACCGATTCCTGTATTTCCGCTGGTTGCTTCAACGATAGTAGAACCAGGTTGAAGAAGTCCATCTCGTTCTGCTTTTTCAATCATGCTAAGAGCAATCCGGTCTTTGACAGATGAACCAGGGTTGAAGGCTTCTAATTTAACATAGACCTCAGCAGCCCCTTCAGGTACTAGGTGATTCAATTTTACAATAGGTGTTTTTCCGATTAATTCTGTAATATTTTGATAGATTGGCATACGATATACACTCCTTTGTTAGTGTATCCAGTATACCGCCAGTAAGAAGGTTTGTAAAATATAAAAAAGCTATCAAGGTGATAGCCTTTTTTTATAACGGGATAGGAACTTCCACTTCCTTTAACCCCTGATCACTAATCTCAACTTTTCCATGGTAAAAATCAATCAGTTCCGCAATCACATCCTCTTTTTGCTCTTTATCTACATAGATCAGACTAAAGACAGCATCGGTGAAGTCTGTCTGGAATTCTGTTAATTGGTGAGCGGATAAAAAGTTCGCAAACTCTTGGTATTGGGGGTAAGTTAAGCTAATCCCTAGACCAACCTGCTCTTTTATTTCAACGAGACCGATTTCTTTTACAGCTTGTGCGACACAGCCAGCATAAGCGCGAATGAGTCCACCGGCTCCTAGCTTGATGCCTCCAAAATAACGAGTGACGACACAGCAGACATTGGTCAGTTCGTGATTCTCTAAAACACCAAGCATGGGCACGCCAGCAGTCCCACTCGGTTCGCCATCGTCACTGGTCCGTTTAATTTCAAATTGCTCTCCAATGACAAAAAGCAGAACAATTGTGAGTTGCCTTATAATGTTCCTTTCTTTGATAGCGGCTATAAAGTCGCGATGCTTCCTCTTCAGTATAAACTCGTTTAACATGGCAAAGAAAGCGGGATTTTTTTAATTTCTTCTTGGACGAGACCGTCCTCTTTAAAAGTCTTGTATTCCATACATTTATTTTTACAAAAAAACTCTTAAAAACTGCGAGCTTTTTACGAATATATAAGTATGAAACTTGAAGATTGTTATGGACGCTTGTTCACCCAAGACCAACTGGAGGATGACCTGCTTGAGCAGGCTCAGCAACTACCAGCTATAGTGCAGGAAAAGACGGCGTTGACTTTGTAATCGGTGCGGAACCCAGATTGATAAGACTAGATGGAAACTACAGATAGGAAGCTACTATTGTAGAGCCTGCATTCAATTAGGGAAGAGTTAGGAGTGACCAAGCACTCTACTACTTTTCCCCAACAAGCCTTTCCGCAAGAAGAAGTCTTAAGATGGCAGGGAACCTTAACTCCTTTTCAAAGTCGGGTTTCCCAGGAGTTGGTTCAATCCTTAACAGAAAGCAAGCCGATGATGGTACACGCAGTAACAGGAGCAGGTAAAACGGAAATGATGTACCAAGTGGTGGCGGAAATGATTAAAAAAGGGACATGTGTGTGCATTGCTACACCAAGGATTGACGTGTGTATTGAATTGTATAAACGGATGACGCTGGACTTTTCCTGTCCCATCTCCTTGTTGCACGGTGATTCAGACCCTTATTTCCGAACGCCTCTTGTCATATCCACTACTCATCAACTACTCAAATTTTACCAAGCTTTCGATCTCCTCATAATCGATGAAGTCGATGCCTTTCCTTTTGTTGACAACCCCGTTCTCTATCATGCCGTTTCAAATGCAGTGACCAAGAATGGGAAGCTCATCTATTTGACAGCTACCTCCACAGAAGAATTGGATAAAAAGGTCAAAAAACAGGAGATAAAACGCGTTAGCCTACCTAGACGCTTTCATGGCAATCCCCTTGTGGTCCCTAAGAAAATATGGTTAAAAGATCTACGTAAAAAAGTAGAAAAGAAACAAGTGCCAATGAAGTTGCTCAAGCTAATAAAAGAACAACGGAAGACCTCCTTCCCCCTAATCCTATTTGTATCAGAAATCGAATTAGGAGAAAAAATCCTCATTCTATTAAGGAAGGCCTTCAAGGATGAAAACATCGAACTGGTAACCTCTAAAACGGAAAATAGGTTGGAATTGGTAGAAAAATTTCGCAATCAAGAAATCACCATCCTTGTGTCAACGACCATTCTTGAACGGGGGGTCACCTTCCCTAAAGTAGACGTGTTCGTGATTGAGGCCAATCATCGACTGTTTACCAAGAGCGCTCTGGTTCAAATCGCTGGTCGTGTGGGAAGAAGTATGGAAAGACCCACAGGGGAATTACTATACTTGGCAGAAGGTAGTAGCAAAGAGATGACACAAGCTATTAAAGAAATAAAAGAAATGAATCGGGAGGCAGGTTTTTGAGTAATTGTTTGCTATGTGATGAAGAGATTTTCAATCAAGAATCCTTAAAGAGCCTCATCCTAATGAAAAAGGATAATCCAACAATGTGTGACAACTGTAAAAACAAGTTTGACCCAATTAGTGAAGCTAGTTGCCGGTCTTGTTATAAGAAATCCTCAGAAACCTATTGTGAAGATTGCCAAGAGTGGAAACGAAAAGGAAAGAAGGTAAATCATAAAGCGCTTTATTATTATAATGAAGAAATGAAGGAATATTTTCAAAGGTACAAATTTCAGGGTGACCAATTGTTAGCTTGTCTCTTTGCTGAAGAAATGAAGGCAGAACTAAAAAAATATAAAGGCTATACCATAGTTCCCATACCTTTAAGCGATGCGAGAAAAAAGAAAAGGGGCTTTAATCAAGTAACAGCCATTTTAGATTCTGCGGGGATCCCCTATCAAGACCTATTGAGAAAAAAGGATACAAAGGCCCAATCACAAAAAAATAAAAAGGAAAGATTGAAAGCAGAACAAGCCTTTGAACGTATAGAGCCAGAAAATCAAAGCTGGCCAGAGAATATAGTGATAGTGGATGATATCTATACAACAGGAGCAACCATCGAAAGAGCTAAAGAAATGTTAATTGTAAATGGGGTGAAAGAAATAAGATCTTTTTCAATAGCAAGATAGAATAATCAAAAATATATTTGCAAAAACAAAATGAAAGCGTTATAATAAAGATATAAAAAGAAAAACGTTTAGAAAGAAGGTACTTATATGATTAAATATAGTATCCGTGGTGAAAACCTAGAAGTAACAGAAGCCATTCACGACTACGTCGTTTCTAAACTCGAAAAAATTGAAAAATATTTTCAAGCAGAGCAAGAATTGGATGCCCGCGTAAATCTAAAAGTTTATCGTGAAAAAACTGCGAAAGTTGAGGTCACGATTCCACTTGGTTCCATTACACTTCGTGCAGAAGATGTTTCTCAAGATATGTATGGATCAATCGACTTGGTAGTTGATAAGATTGAACGTCAAATTCGAAAGAATAAAACAAAAATTGAAAAGAAAAATCGTAGCAAATCTGCAACCAGCAAAATCTTTACAGACGCTCTGGTTGAGGAAAGTGTTGCTCTTGAAAAAGTTGTCCGCACAAAAACGATTGACATTGAACCAATGGAACTAGATGAAGCCATCCTACAAATGGAACTATTGGGACATGACTTCTTCATCTACAAAGATGTGGAAGATAACACAACAAACGTCATCTACCGTCGCGAAGATGGAGATGTAGGACTTCTTGAAGTCAAAGAAAAATAAGCTAATACACTAAGAAAGCTCCTGTAGAACATACAGGAGCTTTCCTATATTATAAGAAGATAAAGTTTCTAAAATCAAAAAAACAATAAAAAATTTAAAAAAATAGAAAAAAGATATTGACAAGTATTTATGGACGTGATATACTAATATAGTTGTCGCGCGAGAGCGACAAAGACCTTTGAAAACTGAACAAGACGAACCAATGTGCAGGGCGCTACAACTGATGTTGTAGTACTGAACAATGAAAAAACAATAAATCTGTCAGTGACAGAATGAGTTTAAGACAAACAATTATTTTAATGAGAGTTTGATCCTGGCTCAGGATGAACACTGGCGGCGTGCCTAATACATGCCGTCATCTCCTGGTGGGGTGTGGGAGATCAGATGTCAGTCAGGCTGCCTGGTGGTGTCATCAGGGTCTGAAGTTAAGGCTGTGGCTTAACCATAGTACCTTTGAAACTGTTTAACTTGGGTGCAAGGGGAGGTGATTCCATGTGGCGGTGAAATGCGTAGATATGGAGGAACACCGGTGGCAGCGGCTCTGGCTTGTAAGCGAGCTGAGGCTCGAAAGCGTGGGGAGCAAACAGGATTAGATACCCTGGTAGTCCACGCCGTAAACGATGAGTGCTGGGTGTTGGGATCCCTTTCCGGGGACTCAGTGCCGCAGCTAACGCATTAAGCACTCCGCCTGGGGAGTACGACCGCAAGGTTGAAACTCAAAGGAATTGACGGGGGCCCCGCACAAGCGGTGGAGCATGTGGTTTAATTCGAAGCAACGCGAAGAACCTTACCAGGTCTTGACATCCCTCTGACCGCTCTAGAGATAGAGTTTTCCTTCGGGACAGAGGTGACAGGGTGGTGCATGGTTGTCGTCAGCTCGTGTCGTGAGATGTTGGGTTAAGTCCCGCAACGAGCGCAACCCCTATTGTTGAGTTGCCATCATTCAGTTGGGCACTCTAGCGAGACTGCCGGTAATAAACCGGAGGAAGGTGGGGATGACGTCAAATCATCATGCCCCTTATGACCTGGGCTACACACGTGCTACAATGGCTGGTACAACGAGTCGCAAGTCGGTGACGGCAAGCTAATCTCTTAAAGCCAGTCTCAGTTCGGATTGTAGGCTGCAACTCGCCTACATGAAGTCGGAATCGCTAGTAATCGCGGATCAGCACGCCGCGGTGAATACGTTCCCGGGCCTTGTACACACCGCCCGTCACACCACGAGAGTTTGTAACACCCGAAGTCGGTGAGGTAACCTTTTAGGAGCCAGCCGCCCTAAGGTGGGATAGATGATTGGGGTGAAGTCATAACAAGGTAGCCAGTATCGGAAGGTGCGGCTGGATCACTCTCCTTTCTAAGGATAAGAAACCCTGCACGTTCGTCTTGTTTAGTTTTTGAGGAGGTCTTGTAGGGGCCTTAGCTCAGCTGGGAGAGCGCCTGCTTTGCACGCAGGAGGTCAGCGGTTCGATCCCTGCTAGGCTCCATTGGTGAGATCACCAAGGATGAACATTGAAATTGAATATCTATATCAAATAGTAACAGAAAAATAAACCGAAAAACGCTGTGAATATTTAATGAGGTTTTCTAATTTTTAAGAAATTAGGTTAATAAGGTTAAGTTAATAAGGGCGCACGGTGGATGCCTATGGCACTAGGAGCCGAAGAAGGACGTGACAAACGACAGAAATGCCTCAGGGAGCTGTAAGTAAGCTTAGATCCGGGGTGTCGAATGGGGGAACCCAGCAGGTAATGCCTGTTACCCATATCTGTTAAGGATATGAGGAGGAAGACGCAGTGAACTGAAACATCTAAGTAGGCTGCGGAAGAGAAAGCAAAAAGCGATTGCCTTAGTAGCGGCGAGGCGAAGAGGCAGCGAGAGGCAAACCGAAGGTTTACTCTTCGGGGTTGTAGAGACTGCAATGTGGACTTAAAGATTATAGAAGAACTACCTGGGAGGTAGGGCCAAAGAGAGTAACAGCCTCGTATTTAAAATAGTCTTTATACCTAGCAGTATCCTGAGTGCAGCGAGGACACGTGGGAATCTCGTCGGAATCTGGGAGGACCATCTCCCAACCCTAAATACTCCCTAGTGACCGATAGTGAACCAGTACCGTGAGGGAAAGGTGAAAAGCACCCCGGGAGGGAGTGAAATAGAACCTGAAACCGTGTGCCTACAACAAGTTCGAGCCCGTTAATGGGTGAGAGCGTGCCTTTGTAGAATGAACCGGCGAGTTACGATATGATGCGAGGTTAAGTTGAAGAGACGGGCCGTAGGAAACCGAGTCTGAATAGGGCGCTTTAGTATTATGTCGTAGACCCGAAACCATGTGACCTACCCATGAGCAGGTTGAAGGTGCGGTAAAGACGCACTGGAGGACCGAACCAGGGCACGTTGAAAAAGTGCTTGGATGACTTGTGGGTAGCGGAGAAATTCCAAACGAACTTGGAGATAGCTGGTTCTCTCCGAAATAGCTTTAGGGGCTAGCGTCGACATTAAGATTCTTGGAGGTAGAGCACTGTTTGGGTGAGGGTCCATCCCGGATTACCAATCTCAGATAAACTCCGAATGCCAATGAATTATGGTCGGCAGTCAGACTGCGAGTGCTAAGATCCGTAGTCGAAAGGGAAACAGCCCAGACCACCAGCTAAGGTCCCAAAAATAATTGTTAAGTGGAAAAGGATGTGGGGTTGCACAGACAACTAGGATGTTAGCTTAGAAGCGAGCTATTCATTCAAAGAGTGCGTAATAGCTCACTAGTCGAGGTGACCCTGCGCCGAAAATGTGCCAGGGGCTAAAACAATTTACCGAAGCTGTGGATACCTTTTATGGTATGGTAGGGAGAGCGTTCTATGTGTGAAGAAGGTATACCGTGAGGAGTGCTGGAACGCATAGAAGTGAGGAATGCCGGTATGAGTGGCGAAGACAGGTGAGAATCCTGTCCACCGTAAGACTAAGGTTTCAGGGGAAGGCTCGTCCGCCCTGGGTTAGTCAGGACCTAAGGAGAGACCGAAAGGTGTATCCGATGGACAACAGGTTGATATTCCTGTACTAGAGTATGTAGTGATGGAGGGACGCAGTAGGCTAACTAAAGCAGACGATTGGAAGTGTCATGTCTAAGCAGTGAGGTGTGAATTGAGTTAAATGCTTAGTTCTATAACATTGAGCTGTGATGGGGAGCGAAGTTTAGTAGCGAAGTTAGTGATGTCACACTGCCAAGAAAAAGCTTCTAGCGTTTAAACATACTCTACCCGTACCGCAAACCGACACAGGTAGTCGAGGCGAGTAGCCTCAGGTGAGCGAGAGAACTCTCGTTAAGGAACTCGGCAAAATGACCCCGTAACTTCGGGAGAAGGGGTGCTGACTTTACGTCAGCCGCAGTGAATAGAGCCCAAGCAACTGTTTATCAAAAAAACACAGCTCTCTGCTAAATCGTAAGATGATGTATAGGGGGTGACGCCTGCCCGGTGCTGGAAGGTTAAGAGGAGTGCTTAGCGTAATGCGAAGGTATGAATTGAAGCCCCAGTAAACGGCGGCCGTAACTATAACGGTCCTAAGGTAGCGAAATTCCTTGTCGGGTAAGTTCCGACCCGCACGAAAGGCGTAATGATTTGGGCACTGTCTCAACGAGAGACTCGGTGAAATTTTAGTACCTGTGAAGATGCAGGTTACCCGCGACAGGACGGAAAGACCCCATGGAGCTTTACTGCAGTTTGATATTGAGTGTCTGTACCACATG
>BNJT01000819.1_pt1 | contig 133918 bp, 167 predicted proteins | sample 8540491 | NCBI WGS metagenome assembly BNJT01 (sample SAMD00202455, study PRJDB9452) | human saliva metagenome | host: Homo sapiens | reverse complement strand
AGCGCTAGCGTACACGGCCGACGTCAAGGACTCCACGCCGATCCTCACTGGTTCCTTGCGATTCCCACCACAGTCGCGCATACTGCCCCACCCGTGCCTGTCGCGTGACCTGGAGTCCCTCGGTGCGGGCCACCTGCTGCACGGCTGCCGGTCGACTCGCGCCCGGCCACCGCGGTCGCCGCCCATCCCGGAATGCGATCGGGTCCCGTCCACCCTCATGGTGGACGGGACCCGGTGATGCTGGGCCTCCCCAGCCGTCGGCAACCCTCAGGCCGCCCTCAGGCAGCGGGGAGAAGCTCACTTGAGGGTGACGGTGGCGCCGGCGCCCTCGAGCTGCTCCTTGGCCTTCTCGGCGGTCTCCTTGTTGGCGCCCCTCGAGGACGGGCTTGGGAGCGCCGTCGACGAGCTCCTTGGCCTCCTTCAGGCCGAGGGAGGTCAGGGCGCGCACCTCCTTGATGACCTGGATCTTCTTGTCGCCGGCGGCCTCGAGAATGACGTCGAACTCGTCCTTCTCCTCGGCGGGGGCGTCGCCACCGGCAGCATCGGGGGCGGCGGCAACGGCCACGGCGGCCGGGGCGGCGGCGGTAACGTCGAAAGTCTCCTCGAAGGCCCTTGACGAACTCGGACAGCCTCGATGAGGGTGAGGTCCTTGAACTGCTCGATGAGCTCTTCGGTGGTCAGCTTCGCCATGATGGGCGTTCCTTCCTTATCAGGTTCCTGCGCGCGCAGGGTTGGTGGATGACGCGTGCGGCCTCAGGCCGCGGTCTCCCCGCTTCTCGCGCAGGGCGTCGACGGTGCGCACGGCCTTGGAGGCCGGTGCGGCGAAGAGGTATGCAGCCTTGGACAGGGACGCCTTGATGGCGCCCGCGGTCTTGGCGAGCAGCACCTCGCGGGACTCGAGAGAGGCAAGCTTGTCAACGCCGTCGGCGGACAGCACGGCGCCGTCCATGACACCGCCCTTGATGACGAGCTGCTGGTTGTCCTTGGCGAAGTCACGCAGAGCCTTGGCGGCCTCGACCGGTTCACCGGTGACGAACGTCAGGGCGGAGGGGCCCGTGAGGTCGTCGGCGAAGTCCTCGAGCCCGACCTGACGGGCAGCGATCGCGGCAAGCGTGTTCTTCACCACGGTGTACTCGGCGTTACCGGCGAGGGAACGACGCAGCTCCTTGAGCTGGGCGACGCTCAGTCCCCGGTACTCAGTCAGCAGGACTGCGTCAGCCTGGCGGAACTTGTCCGCCAGCGCAGCAACGGCTGCCTCCTTGTCAGGCCGTGCCATGGGCCCTCCTTCCGTGGTATGCCGCAGGGGTCCATTCACTGGGAAAGCCCCGCACCGGTGGGCACGGGGCTCAATTTCGGGTACGCCCGAAGTAGTCTCGTTCTCACCTGCGCCGGCTCCATCTGATGTGGACTTGGTCCCGCCGGAGCGGGCGACCTGCGGTCTTTGGCAGAGAGCACGATACCCGGCAGCGGGCTCCGCCGCGCAAGGCAGGCGGCCGTGGAACTGGTCACGTCACTGCGAATGCTCAGCGAAAGCGGCCCGGCCGGAGCCGGGCTCCAGGCGCAGCGGCCGATCCGACACCGGGTGAGGGGCGCCCCCACCCACCTGCTGTACCGGCGCCTCAGCCTCCGAGACTCTCAGCCAGCGCCTCTCGCTCCGTGACGTCGTACCAGAGCAGGTCGGCCTCGGCGGCACGTTCGAAGGCGTCCTCGTCACCTACTCTGGCAGCTCGCACATCGGCCTCCGCCTCGAGCTCGTCCACGAGCAGGGCGGCGACGTCCTCCCAGGTGATCTCACAGGAGACCTCGATCGTGCCGGGCAGGACATCGCCCTCCGCGGGAAGCTCGCGCACGTTCTCGGCCTCGACGTCCGCGGCGATAACGATGCGCCGGTCGGCCAGCCCCACGGCCTCAGGCTCGGCCAACAGGACAACAGAGGCGTCGGCGGCACACAGTGAGGCGGAGACCTCCAGGCCCTCCTCATCCTCCTCCGGCAGGGCACGGGCGAGAGCGGGTGGCGGCGTGAGCCGTGAACGGCTCGTGCGAGGAACTGAGGACGCTTGCGCGCAGATGGGCGGCGGTGGCGGGCAGGTAGATGCGCATACCCCCCAGTCTGCCCCACCTCCGCACTCGATCCCTGTCCACGAAGCCTCCGGAGGCCCTGCCCGCCCGGCATTGCTCGCGCGTGCCCCGCCTCAGTAGCGGTGCCGCCCGGTTCCCGGCGGCGCCGATGGAGGGTCACCCTCACCCCGATCGTCCTTCCCGCCCGGATCGCAGCCGGCGTCCGGGCCTCGCGCCGCCCCTGGGGGCGCTCCTATGCCCGACGCCGTTCCCGCACCGGGCCACGACACCACCGAGGACCAGCGCGGTGAGCCGGGGGCCGACCCTTGCGGCTGGATCGTCGGTTGGACCGATGGATGGATCACCGGCGGTAGAGACTGGGGAGACTGCTGCGGGGCACGGGTGAGTCCGTTGGGCGTCTGGGGAGCCGGTGCTCGTTCGACCGTCCGCATGCCCTCCCCTGCCTCTGCGGCGGTGCCTCGCACCTGTGCTGCGCGCACTCGAGCGGCTCCTGCTTCTAGCGGATGCACCCCGGTCCGCGGGGTCCCGGCGCCCGCCACGACTCTTCGAGCGCCGCAGCAGGGAACGACGCGGGGAGTCGGCCCGGCGGGCCGCCGCAACCTGCGGATCGATCCGGTCGACCAGTGCACTCAGGGCCCCTGCCCAGGGCACTGGTGGGGCGCCTGCTCCAGGACGGTGCATCCCCGGAGCAGGCAGGCATCAGCCGTTGCGGCGTCGTCGGGCAGGAGCGTCATGTCCTCCAGCCCGCCGAAACGCGCCAGCGCCTCTCGCAGGGCTTGCTGAGGAGAAGGACCTGCGGCCGAGGCCCGCACCCGGTTGATGACCACCTCGACCCGACCGGTGGGGTTCATGGAGGCCCCCATCTCATCGAGGAGCTGGAGCAGCCGACGCACCCCGACGGGATCCGCCCCGCCGACGACCAGAATCACGTCGGCGTGCGATACCAGGTCGGCGGTCACAGCCCCGCGCCCGGGCTCGAGGGTGAAGTCATCAACATCGTCATCGGCGGGCCCGCCGGCGACGTCGACGACGGTCCAGGCCGCGGCCCGACGGCACTGCGCCCACACCTCGGTCATCGAGGCCGGGGGCAGCTCGCGCCAACGCCCGGACCGCCCCAGGCCGCCCAGCAGGAAGAGCCCGCCGCCCACCGGTGCCAGGACCCGTCGAAAGCTCTCGGCGTCAAGGCGGCCATGGGTGGCCAGACGGGCTGCCCCGGCCAGAGCCGAGGAGTCCTCCGGCATGCCGAGGAGCTGGACGAGGCTGGGAGCCTCGACGTCGGCGTCCACGAGGATCGCACCGCCGGAGACGGCCAGGCCGTGGGCGAGGGAGGCGGATACCGTCGAACGCCCGGGAGCGCCATGAGGCCCCCAGACCAGGACGATCCTCCCCTGACGCTCGTCGTCCACCGGGCTCATCGCAGCCGACGCAGGCCCCTCCCGCCGGCTCTGTCCCGAGCCGTCCCCGTCTCCGGCGCCGTTGGAGGCCGGGAGCATCTGCGCCTGCGCCGTTCCGCCCTCTGAGGAGCCGGGCGACTGGCGCCACAGCTCTTCGAGCCAGGCCGTCTCCTGGGCGGCCGCGTTCGAGTCCGCCGAAGCGGGGGTGGCGGCGCTCAGCCAGTCGGCGCTCGCGGTTGCCGGCCCCTATCATGGCCTGCGGGACGGCGCCTCCTGAGACACCGCGAGCCGGTCCCGCCCCAGTGGACGGTCCGTCGAAGGGCGCACCGCGACGCACGAGGTCCTGCAGCACCGAGCAGATGCGACCAGGTTCCGCATCGCGCCTGAGAACCGGCCATCCCGCACTGCGCCAGCGCTCCTCCTCACAGCCATCCACCAGGAGCAGCCCGCTCAGGCCGGCGCGCGCGAGTCGGTCCAGGACGGTGCGGTCGATCTCGTCGAATCCGGTGTCCAGCAGGGGCGAAGGCCGCCAACCCCTGCCATGCCCGCTGAGAGCAGCTCGGGCAGGTCGGCGCATCGGCGGACGACGCACAGCCCGCTCCCCGCCTGGCTCAGCGCCCGCAGGATGTCGGCGTCGTCACCGCTGAGAGCCAGGAGGACTCCGGCCCCCGGGGCGCTCACGAGACCTTCTCCGTGGACGCTTCCTGGCCGGTGGGAACCAGGACGAGTGCCCCTCCCTGCCCGACGGCGCTGAGAACGGCGGCGAGGGAGGCCTCGGGGACCTTGACCTCCACCCCGGTACTGGGTCCGGAGATCAGCCCCTTGCTGGGTTCACCGACCGAGGCGATCACCAGCCCTGTGGCCACGCGGCGGACTCCGGCTCCCTCGGGCTGCCCTGGCTGATCGCCTGAACCGCTCTGAGCCGTCTGTCCGCCTTGTCCGGCCTGCGCAGTGGCGGGCGCCTGCGCCGCGGGCCTGCCCGCAACGCCGTCCTTGGGCACGACCCACAGATCGACGTAGTCACCGACCTTGGTTGAGGCCGGCAGATTGGAGGCGACATTGAGAACCACTGGCCGCAGGGCCTGCTCCCGACCACTGTTGACTGCCGCAGCGGCCAGCAGCTCCCCTTGCGCATGGAGCGCGTGGACACGGCACCGTCCGGGAGGTGCCCGGCCTCGACGTAGGCATCGGTGCCGGGGTGGGCCTCGACCACCGTGAGGACGCCGTCGACAGTCAGGTCCGCCCCGGGAGCGACATCCTGGGAGAGCACGTAGACGCGGGTGGTGTCGGCGGCCGCGTCGACCGCCCAGGCGCCCAGGGCCACGGCCGCGGCCACCAGGACCACTCCCCCGGCCATACGCGGGTCCTTCCAGGCAGGACGGCGCCAGCGACCACCGCGGGGCTGCTCAGGACTGGTCAGGGACCGGCTGTGGCGGGATGACATCACGGGAATCCTCCTTGATCTCCTGCAATCATCGTTGGGATAAAATAGTACCTCAAGGTTATCCACAAGTGTCTTTAAGAATTGTGGAGAGGATCCAGCAGTGGGATCATCGTTGTATGAGTACACGATTCCCTGACCATCGCCGACGTCGCCGAGCAGCTCCAGCTGTCCGCCCAGGCCGTGCGCGCCCCTCATTCGCACCGGCGACCTTCCCGCCATTCAGGTCGGTGCCCGCAAACTCTGGCGCATTGAGGACCAGGCCCTGGAGGAATACATTCAGCGCCAGCTCGCCTCAACCAGGGCCATGGTCGCGGCGGGCTGGAACGAGGACGAGGAGTCCCTGAGACACCCGCCCACCCACCGACGTCAGCGGCTGCGCAGCACCTCGATCGCTGCGGTCATGACGCTGACAACCCCTGCGCCGCCCACCCCGGGAGCACGCCGCGAACGGACCCCGCCCTCAAGGTCGACGGCAACATCAACATGGTCCGCACCCACGCGGATCAGCCGCCCCACCACTTCCCCTGAACCCACCACCAGGCGCACCCGCACTCCCCGTCGGGCGACCTCACGCATCAGAGCCGTCAGCGTGGGCCGACGTCGACCATCCCGGGGCGCCGGACCGGCCAGCGACACCACAGTGGCCACCGCACCCACCGGGACGATGGTCTGCAGCCCCTCCCCTCATCGATGAGGATGTAGGAGGGCTCCACCCGGCAGACCATGCCGTCAACAGGAACACCGCCGCGAGTCCGCAGGTGGATGAGCCGTCCCACCGAGCCTCGCAGACGTTCGACGACCTCGATGGAGGCGTGCTCAGCCTCCGCGAGCTCGGCGCTCTGCGCCACCAGATCCGCACGGCGCTCAGCATCGAAGCTGCTCTCCAGGCCGGCAATCATCGCGTCCCAGTCCATAGGCCCACCTCACCACAGTCCGCACGCCGAGAAAAGCGCTCCGAGGCGGCTCAGGCCGCACGCCATCAACACCAACACCCTCCACTACGACAACTCCGGGCCGCAGCACGTCATCCCGTCGCTATTGACATCATCACACCATAGGCGTACACCTAACATTATCAAACGACATCATCGGTGATGGAGAGTGACATGGGGGCTCGTCAACGACTGGCACTCCTGGCCGGCGCGTCAGGGTCTGCCCTGATACTTCTGGGACACGCGGCCCACGGCGCCGCGGAGCGGCTCACGGAGGTCCCGCCGCAGTCCTGGGGCCTGAGCGAGCTGTCGGACGCCGTCGTCACCGGGACCTGCGCATGCGGGACCCTGGGAGCCTTGTGGCATATGGCCTCAGCTCTCCCTGGCCCTCGTGGCGCTTCCCATGACGGACGGGCCCGGTTCCCTCCGTCGCGGCGGCACCTCCGCACTGGCGGCCAGGCTTCTCGCGACCTGGGGAGCGCCTGCGGTCCGGCGCATCACCGCCTCCGCACTGCTCGTCTCCCCTGTCCTCAGCGCCCGCACTGGCCGCCGAGGAGACCGGCGGCGGGGACGACCTGGGATGGCGCCCCACCAGCTCGGCACCAGCCTCACCACCGTCGCAGTCCTCGACGCCGTCGCCACCGGCCGACCATCCCGCCCCAGAGGCGACCGCCGAGGCTCAGTCCCCTCAGTCCCCGCCCTGGGAGCTCTGCGGCTTCGCCCGAGCAGGCCCCTTCGAGCACTGCAACTGATTCCAGCGGCTCGGACAACGCGAGCCGGTCAGCGGACTCGACGCCGCCGAGCAGCCAGACGGTGCAGCCCTCCACCGGCCCCGATTCCCCACCCCCAAGACCCACTCTCACCGTCGCGCCCGGCGAGAGCCTGTGGTCGATCACCGCTCACCTCCTGCCCGCCGGCTCCGGACCCGCGCGGATCGCGCAGGCCTGGCCGGTCCTGTATCACGCCAACTCCGAGGTGATCGGCGCCGACCCGTCATTGATCCGGCCCGGCACGGTCCTGAATGTCCCGGACTCCCTGTCCGCTCCGAGCACGACGACAGGGGGCCAGACGCCATCACGATGAACCGCCGCGCATCAGCACCGCCGACCTCGGACACCGTCCCCGACCCGCCTCACACTTCGTGTCCACCGGACACCCGCCTACCTCAGGAGCCCGCCATGACCGCGACCACCACCGCTCACGCCACCCGTCCCACACACCGCAAGACCGGCGCTCAACGTGGCAGCCGCCCCACTCCGACTCACCCGACACCGACTCGCGCGGTTCCGCAGAAACCCTCCAAGCCCGTGAACGACTCAGGATCGGTCGCTCGAGAAGCCTCTCTGACAAGACGGCCCGCTGCCGGCACCGACGCCTCACGCACGGCGGCGATCGTAGTGACTGCCGCCAGTGAGGTCCTGGCCGGGCTGCGCCCCGTGGACCACTTGGTCCGGTGGACCAGCCCCTCCCTGTTCGAGGCCCTCGCCCGCCGGGCCGGCCTGGCCGCCCGGATCCTGGGGCGCCAGACGACCCCGAAACGACCACGCATCCGCAGCGTGCGCACCGAGCTGACCATGTCCGGGGCCTGCGAGGCCACCGTCCTCCTGGAGGAGGGCAACCGGGTCCGGGCCGCGGCGGCACGCCTGGAGCTGCTGCGCGATCGCTGGATTCTCACCAGCCTGGAGATGGCGTGATCCCGTCGGAACCGGGTTAGTCGCCGGGTTCCGACGGGGATCATCAACATCCGTGCCGGCCTCGCTGAGCCCTCAGTGCCGGCGCTTCTTCCGGGAGCGACGGCGCTCGGCCCGGTTGCCACCCGAGTCGGCACCGGAACGGGAGGCCCTGCGTGAGGAGGTTCCCGAGGCCTCCTCCTCACCGGACTCGCCGGGGCCGGAGTACATGACCCTCTGCTCCATGGACGCCTGCCCGGTGTCGCCCAGAACCGTGCCGCGCCCCTGGCCGCTCTCCTGGCCCACGCGGATGCCGGCCGCAGCGGTGGCATTGGCCTTGGCAACCGCCTGGGCGGCCTCGACGGTGCCGTCCTCGGCAGCACGCTGGGCGGCGGCGTCGAAGCGGGTGACATTGGCGAAGATCTGCTCGACGGTCTCCTCCCGGATCCCCTCCATCATCGCCCGGAACATGCGGGCACCCTCGTTGGCGTACTCCACGAGGGGGTCGCGCTGGGCCATGGCCCGCAAACCGATGCCCTCCTTGAGGTAGTCCATCTCGTAGAGGTGCTCCCGCCAGCGCTTGTCCACCACGGCCAGCAGGATGCGGCGCTCCAGGGTGCGCATGGGGTCATCGCCGAGCTGGACGTGGGCCAGGGCGTTGGCCTCGATACGGGCCGTGGCCTCCTCGTAGGCCACGGCGGCATCCTCACTGAGTTCCTCAATAAGGCGCTCCGAGGTCAGTACGTCCTTGCCACCCAGCGCCTCGACGACCTCGTCCTGGGTCAGGCCCACCGGGTAGAGGCGGCCGAGCTCGTCCCACAGGGCGTCCAGGTCCCACCTCGTCGGCGGCCTCGGCCGTGCCGGCCTCGACGATGGAGGTGACGGCCTGGACCCGGAAGGCCTCGATCTGAGGCTCGAGGTCCTCACCGTCCAGGACGCGGCGGCGCTCAGAGTAGACCTTCTCGCGCTGCTCGGTCATGACGTCGTCGTACTTGAGGACGTTCTTGCGAATCTCGTAGTTGCGCGACTCCACCTGACGCTGAGCCCCAGCGATGCCGCGGGTGACCATCTTGGACTCCAGGGGGACGTCGTCGGGGTAGGCGCCCTGAGGACATGATGCGCTGGGCGAGCCCGGAGGCGAACATGCGCATGAGGTCGTCCTCCATGGAGAGGTAGAAGCGGGACTCGCCTGGGTCCCCCTGCCGGCCGGAGCGGCCGCGCAGCTGGTTGTCGATACGTCGCGACTCGTGGCGCTCGGTGCCCAGCACGTAGAGGCCGCCGAGCTCGACGACCTCGTCGTGCTCGGCCCGGCAGGCCTCCTTGGCGGCGGCGAGGGCCTGCGGCCAGGCCTTCTCGTACTCCCTCGGCGTTCTCCTCGGGGTCCAGGCCCGCCTCCTTGAGGGCGGTGACCGCGATGTGCTCGGCGTTGCCGCCCAGCATGATGTCAGTTCCGCGCCCGGCCATGTTGGTGGCCACGGTGACGGCGCCCTTGCGACCGGCCATGGCCACGACGGCGGCTTCGCGGGCGTGCTGCTTGGCGTTGAGGACCTCATGAGGGATGCCCTGCTCACGCAGGCGCTCGGAGAGGATCTCCGACTTCTCCACGCTGGTGGTGCCCACCAGGACCGGCTGGCCGAGCTCGTGACGCTCGGCGATGTCGTCGACGACGGCGTCGAGCTTGGCCTCGACGGTCGTGTAGACGAGGTCGGGCTGGTCCTCACGGATCATGGGCTTATTGGTGGGGATCGGGACGACGCCGATCTTGTAGGTGCCGGCGAACTCGGCGGCCTCGGTCTCAGCGGTACCGGTCATGCCCGAGCGCGAGCCCTCGGGGTAGAGGCGGAAGTAGTTCTGGAGGGTAATGGTGGCCAGGGTCTGGTTCTCGGCCTTGATCTCCACGCGCTCCTTGGCCTCGATGGCCTGGTGCATGCCCTCGTTGTAGCGACGGCCGGGCAGGACGCGGCCGGTGTGCTCGTCGACGATGAGGACCTCGCCGTCACGCACGATGTAGTCCTTGTCCCGGTGGAAGAGCTCCTTGGCCTTGATGGCGTTGTTGAGGAAGCCGATCAGGGGGGTGTTCTCCGACTCGTAGAGGTTGTCCACCCCGAGGTAGTCCTCCACCCGCTCGATGCCGGCGGACAGCACGCCCACGGTGCGCTTCTTCTCGTCGACCTCGTAGTCCTTGCCCGTGCGTAGGCGCTCAGCGATCGTGGCGAACTCCTTGTACCACTTGTTGACGTCGCCGCTGGCCGGCCCGGAGATGATGAGCGGGGTCCGGGCCTCGTCGATGAGGATGGAGTCGACCTCGTCGACGATGACGAAGGCGTGCCCGCGCTGGACCAGGTCCTCGGGGCGCTGGGCCATGTTGTCGCGCAGGTAGTCGAAGCCGAACTCGTTGTTGGTGCCGTAGGTGATGTCGCAGGAGTACTGCTCACGGCGCTCGGCGGGCGTCTGGCCCACGAGGATGCAGCCGGTGGTCAGCCCCAGGAAGCGGTGGACGCGCCCCATGAGATCGGACTGGTACTCGGCCAGGTAGTCGTTGACGGTCACGACGTGGACGCCCTTGCCTGTCAGGGCCCGCAGGTAGGACGGCATCGTGGCCACGAGGGTCTTGCCCTCACCGGTCTTCATCTCGGCGATGTTGCCGCGGTGGAGGGCGGCCCCACCCATGATCTGGACGTGGTAGGGACGCATGCCCAGGACGCGGTCGGCCGCCTCCACCACCGTGGCGAAGGCCTCGGGAAGCAGGTCGTCAAGGGGCTCGCCGTCCTGGTAGCGCTCCTTGAGCTCATCGGTCATCTCGCGCAGCTCGGCGTCGGAGAGCTCGCTGTACTCGTCGGCGAGAGCCTCCACCTGGCCGGCGATGGCATCAAGCTTCTTCAGGGTGCGGCCCTCGCCAATGCGAAGGATCCGGTCCACGATCGACACGCTGCATTCTCCCTTGGGACGTCAGATTGCGAAGAGCGACGATGAGACGCAGGCCGTATCGGCCGAGTCGGCCGGCTCGGTATCGGCTCGGGTCTCACCGGCTACCCGCCTCCGTACTCTAATGGACCTCGCTGGGCGACGGTCTTTCCAGCGCCGAGATTCTTCCCACCGAGGACACAGGTGGGGCACGGGGCCACAGGAGACGGCGACGGCGCCCCTGCCGCCGCCGTGTGGACCGCGGGCGCCGGCAGGAGCGGAAAGGATCCGTCTGCGTCACAGTGAGGTCATGACGCATCACCGGCACGAGCCCCGGCACCCCACCGCGCTGCGCCCGCCGCCGGGGCTGTCGGAGCATTTCTCACCGGGCCTGTCCCTGGGGCTGCCGACCAGCTGTGCGGGGTGCGGGCGCTGGGAGACGACGCTGTGCCCGCGGTGCCGGGACCTGCTCGAGGCGGAGCCCTTCGCCGTGGAGCACGCCGACGCAGCCGACGACCTGGACATCCAGGCCCCTGGCGTCCTACACCGGCCCGGTGCGCACCATGGTTCTGGGGTGGAAGAACGGCACCCGGGAGGACCTGTCGGAGGTGATGGCCGACTCCGGCCGGCACCTGGGGCACTGGTGGGCTCTGAGACACACGCCCGACGAGGTCTGGGCGGACTCGGCCCGGGGCACGCGGGTACTGCTCGTGGTCCCGGCGCCCTCCGGGATCGCGCGCCGTCTGCGCGGCCGGTTGGTGGCGGCCCGCCTGGCCGACGCCGTCACGCAGGGGATCTCCGAGGAGTGGGCCGAGCAGGTGCGCTCCGTTCCCCCTGCTACTCCGTCGGTCTTGGAGGCACCGGCTCCCGGGAGGGGTCCGAGGCGCTCGTGCTGAGCACGGACCTGCTGCGCCGTCGGGGCGGCGGGGCGCATCAGGCGGGTCGATCCGCCCGTCAGCGGCGGGGCAACCGCTCCACGGCTCCGCGCGTGCTGACCCCCGTCACCGGCCTGCCGATCCTGCTGGTCGACGACGTCGTGACCACCGGGGCCACTCTGGGAGCCTGTTCCCGGGCCCTGCGGGCGGGCGGCGGGAGGGTCCTGGGGGCTCTGGCACTGAGCGCCGTCCCGCCTCCGGCGCATGCGCGTCTCGCGGTGCCGACCAGGCCCTCCCCGGCGGCCACGGGAGGCCGCAGCGCCCGTGACGAATTTGATCCGGAAGTCTCCGCCTTGTCCGCCTGCGGCGATCAGGAGGCTTCTTCTGGGCGCGGCGCGCACGAAAGGGAGGCGTGAACAGCCCCACATGGTGTACCTTATGTGGCACAACGCACAGGCGATTCCCAACACCGACAAGGACAGTCGGTCGGGTCCCCGCCTCGGTGCCTGAGGGCCCTCACGAGGTGATCAGGAGGTGATGACACCAGCCCCGAACCCGCCGTGAGACGTGGCGGGTACTTGTCGCACACGGCCCGCCAGGGGCCGGCCCACGAGCCCAGAAAGAGGTTCCACCATGGATATCACCGTCGTCGGTCGTAACGCCGAGATCAGCTCTCGCCTGCGCGACTACGTCGAGGACAAGGCAGTCAAGGTTGAGCAGTTCGACCCGCGGGTCCAGAGCGTCGAGGTGGAGGTCACCCACGAGCGCAACCCGCGTCAGGCCGACACCGCCGAGAGAGTGGAGATCACCGTCGTCTCCAAGGGCCCGATCATCCGGGCGGAGGCCTCCTCCTCGGACCGCTTCGCCGCTTTCGATATCGCCATGGGCAAGCTGACCGAGCGCCTTCGCCGGGCCAGGGACCGCAAGAAGGACCACCACCGCCGTCACACCGTGGCCGCACCGAATGAGGACCTCCAGACCGCACCTGACATCGAGGAGCCCCTCGTCCCCGACACCGGTGACGCGCCGATTGAGGACTCCCCCTCGGCACCCACCGAGCCGGGTGTTGCCGTTGAGGCACAGCTCGGCGACTCCCCGGTGATCGTTCGTCAGAAACTGCACGAGGCCAAGCCGATGACGGTAGACGAGGCCCTCTACCAGATGGAGCTCGTGGGACATCCCTTCTACCTGTTCATCGAGAAGTCCTCCAGCAGCCCTGCGCCGTCTACCACCGTCACGGGTGGACCTACGGCGTCATCCGCCTGGACGCGCAGGTGCTGTAGCCCCGTCCGACCACGCGGCGAGGGCTCCGTCCTGATATCCGGGTGCTCCACGGTCCTGACCGACCTGGGGCACCCGGAACTGCGTGCGGGGCATCATCGGGGCGCGAGCCGTGCGGCGGCCGCCGGACGGGCGGGTCAGGGCAGAGGGAAGGAGGGGTCGTTGACCTCGGAGGTGAGCACGCGCCACATCGCCCCACGACGCTGCCAGGTCTGCCCTCTCGTCGATGATGAGGAGGGACCTCGGACCGGTCGGAGATGACGGAGCGAGCCCCGCGCACCCCGACCAGCGTGTTGACGGCCCCACCGACCTGGACGAGACGCACCTCCGGCACACCCCCGCCCTCGGTGCCGGCAGCGGCCAGAACGCACACGGCATTGGGGGCGCACCAGGACAGCTCGCGCGTGCCCGACCCGCTGGCTCGAGGCATCTCCAGGGCCGGTCCCAACCCGGTGGGCCGACCGTCCTGGTCCCTGATGATGATGGCGACGGCGACCCGTCCATCGGTTCGCCGCACGGCGATCCGCTCGGACTCCACGGACAGGTCGAAGGCCGTGACCGCACCGTCCTGCAGCCAGGACGTCTCCAGGGTGGCGCGCTGTCCCGAACCGTTGACGGCGGTGAGACGCCCCTCGGCCAGCAACCAGGCCCAGCCGTGCCGGTCGCCCATCGGCGCCCCCAGTCCGCCGGCGCCCGCGGAGGGATCCCCCACCGAGAGGATGACACTGGCGGACCCCTGCCCTCGGGGCAGGCGCAGCAGGCTGGAGGCCGACAACGCGTAGACGGCCCCGTCCGCCCCCAGGCTCGGGCTACGGGCGTCGCTGGTCCCCAGGACCCGGTCCGTCGCCAAAGTGATGCGCCTCGCCCCCGTGCCACGGACGACGGAGCCCTCCGACATCCCCACGATGCCTCCGACCTCCGGGGCCATCGGTGTCAGCTGGGCGGGGGCTCCGAGGTCGACGGTGCCGGCGAGCACTCGGACGTGGTCGATACCGCTGATCTGGACGAGGCTCTGCTCGATCTGGGCCACCATGAGCCGACGGGCGTCCTCCGAGGCGGGATCGGAGTCCGCACTCAGGTGGACGGTGGCGGTGCCCGCCTCGACGACGACTCCCCGCCCCGCCCGCTCGGCGTTGCTCGGGATGACACTGAAGGCCCCATTCCAGAGCCACTTCGACGGCCCGGCCAGCAGCCCGGAGACGAGGGAGTCGGCCTGCGAGCTGCGCGGATACCACCGCGTCTCGGGGATGAACCTGGAGCGGTCACGGGTCAGGAAGGCGAGGGAGCTGACCGCGAAGTTCTGCATGAGCCGGGAGAAGGGCAGCAGGATGCCCTGGGGCAGACCGACGATGCGCCACTGGCCGGTGGAGTTGGTGGCCAGGAGAACTCTCCGGTATAGGTGCTCCCTCCGGGGTCGGGGGTGAAGACCCCGAGGGAATTAAGGACGCCCACCTGCCCGGAGGTCACCGTGAAGGAGCCGTTGGCCGCCACGGAGACCTGCGGCTCGGTCGATCCGTTGTAGGCACTCACCGTCTCCAGGGGCTTCCACTGCGCGACGGCGTGATCGCTGAGGAACTGCTTGGCGGTGGCGAAGTCGTCGGAGAACCCCGCAATGGCGGCTCGCAGGAAACCGTTGACGATGTCTTCGGCCGAATCCCCCTCGCCCGGTCCGGGCGCGGTCTCGATGAGGGCGTTGGTGTCGGAGGCGGCCACCCCGGAGCGGGTGACACGACTGGAGGTCGGAAGCGCCGTGCAGCCGGCCAGCACACCGGCGGCCGTGGCCGAGAGCAGACCCAGCGCACTGCGTCGCGACAGGGGGGACGGAGCCGTCCCGGAGGCCTCGATGGACTCGGCGACCCCAGAGGGCTCGGCCGGCCTGCGCCCCTCGGTGAGCGCGTCGCGGTTCATCGGCTGCCTCATCGGCGCCACCCCTCTTCCTCGGTCTCCTCGGGTGTGCGAGTGGCGGGCTCCTGCCCAGGAAGGACGACGACGACCCGGCCGACGTCCTCAGTGACCGCGTCATGACTCTCCCCGGCCAGGGGGATGTCGCCCAGAACGACGCTCTGGCGTGCCCGTCGCGTGGCGGGCGCGGGCCCCAGGGGACCGACCGGGGAGAAGGAGGACTCCTCGTCGATGGGGATGCCGGCACGGGCCACGGCGGGCGCGTCCTGGGGGACGAGCTCGAGCGGCCCGGGGCCGGTCAGCCGGCCGGGACCGCCATCGGCCCCCTGGGTGCGGGGCAGGACCAGCAGGAAGGAGGAGCCGTCGGCCGGCCACCCCCAGGCCGACAGGCGACCGCCGTGCAGGCGGGCGTCCTCCATGGCGATGGACAGCCCCAGGCCGGTTCCTCCCAGGCTGCGCTTGCGCGAGGGGTCGGCGCGGTAGAAGCGGTCGAAGACCTTGGTGACGACATCGGGGCTCATGCCGATCCCGTGGTCGCGCACCCGCACCGCGACCGCGTCGTCGTCCACAGCGACGGTGACGTCCATCGGCTCGCCCTCGCCGTGCTCGAGCGCGTTGACCACGAGGTTGCGGATGATGCGCTCGACCCTGGTGACATCGATCTCCGCGGTGGCCGGTTCCTCGGGAAGGTGGAGGCGCAGCTCGGTACCGGTGGCATCGAAGTGGAACTGGGTGGTCTCAATGACGGTGTCGACCACCTGAGCGAGGTCGATCTCCTCCAGGCGGAGCTTGACGTTTCCGGAGTCGATGCGGGAGATGTCCAGCAGGTCAGTGAGCATGGTCTCGAAGCGGTCCACGGAGTTCGACAGGACCTGGATGCTGCGCAGGGCGAAGGGGTCGGAGATCTCCTCGCGCGCTTCCTGGATCTGCTCAGTGGCCAGGCGGATCGAGGCCAGAGGGGTGCGCAGCTCGTGGGAGACGTCGGAGACGAAGAGGCGCTGCACCTTGGACAGGGACTCCAGGCGCTCGATCTGGTCCTCCAGCGAGGTCGCCATGTGATTGAACGACCTGGCCAAGGTGGATATCTCGTCCTCCCCCTGAATGCTCAACCGCTCGGCCAGCAGCCCGGAGGCCAGCCGTTCAGCGGCCCGGGCGGTGTGGCGCACGGGGCTGAGCACCCATCTGGTGAAGGCCCACACCACGACGATGAGGATGGCCAGGAAGCCCAGGCCGCCGATGGTGATGTTGCGCGAGGCCAGGGAGACGATCCGCTGCTCACTGGCCAGGCTGTAGACGAGATAGAGGTCGTACTCCCCGGCCAGGGGCAGGCTCACCCGGGTCCCCACGATGAGCCCCGGATCCGTGCCCCCCTCATCGTTGGGAACCGCCACTGACTGCCAGTACTGGGCGCGCGCCCCGCCCTCGTCGAGGGCCCGGGACATCTCACTGGTGATAAGGGAGCGCAGGCGGGTGTCGGTCTCCAGGTCGTTGACGACCGTCGTGGAGGTCTCCTCCTCGTTGCGCAGCATGAGAACCCCCACCCCTCCGGAGGAGGAGATCGAGTTCTTGGCACCGTTGACCTGCCGCTCCGCCGTGGCCGAGACCTCATCAACGGTGACTGCCGTGGTCGAGTCGAACTCGGCCTGGGCGACGCTGGCGCGCAGCGCGGCGTCGGCGAGGATGACGTCACGCTGATCGGCGAACACCTCGGAGCGGATCCGATCGGTGACAAAGGTCAGCAGCAGCACGATGAGAAGCAGACCGATCACGGTGGCGGTACACACCATGCGCACCTCGAGGCTGCGACGCAGCAGCCCCGGCAGAGGCAGACGCCGAACCAGCCTCTCCTCCGTGGTGCCCACCGATGACCCCATCGACGTGCCCCCTGAATTACGCATCGGGTTCATTGTATGGCGCCCGATGCGCCGTCGCTCAGGCGGATTCGCCGACCCTGTAGCCGACACCGCGCACCGTCACCACGATCGAGGGACGCTCGGGGTCCTTCTCGATCTTGGCCCGCAGGCGCTGAACGTGAACATTGACCAGACGGGTGTCAGCCGGGTGCTGGTAGCCCCACACCTGGCTGAGGAGCTCCTCACGGGTGAAGACCTTCCACGGCGAGCGGGCCAGGGTCACCAGCAGCTCGAACTCCAGCGGCGTCAGGGAGATGACCGAGTCGCCGCGCTTGACCTGGTGACCGGCGACATCGATGTCGAGGTCGCCGGCACGCACGTGCTCGGCCGCACCGGGGTTGGTGCGGCGCAGGCGGGTGGAGACGCGGGCCAGCAGCTCCTTGGACTTGAAGGGCTTGGTCACGTAGTCGTCCGCACCGGCCTCGAGACCGGCAACGACGTCCTGCGTGTCGGTCCGCGCGGTCAGCATGATGATCGGCACGTCGGACTCGGAGCGGATGAGCCGGCAGATCTCGACACCATCGAGCCCCGGAAGCATGAGGTCAAGCAGGACCAGATCGGGGTTGACCTCATGGAAGGCGTCCAGGGCCTTGGCCCCGTCATGACAAAGTGTGGGCGTGTAGCTCTCCGACTCCAGCATGATGCCGATCATCTCGGCCAGGGATGCATCGTCGTCGACGACCAGAATGCGCGTGCTCATAGCCCGTATCTTGGCATGAGCCCCAGGACCCGAGGGACATCCGGACCACTGAGGTGGCGTCCACACTTTCCTCAGGAATTTAAGAGAATCCCCTCAGATACGGGAAAAAACGGCGTCAGCGCGCCCAGGAGCCGGAATTATTGCGGCCGAACCGTGATCTTCGAAGCCCTCGCCCGGACCCGGTCCGGGGACGCGCACGGTGCCCCAACGGTGCGATTTCCTCCTTCAGGGGGAGGGCGTGACGGCAGCCGGACATGACAGCATGGGATTATGAGCACCGACTTCCACCCTGACGGCGGCAGTCCGAGCGAAGAGCCGGGCCGCACGGTTCCCGGCGCCTCCGGCAGCGATGACGTCGGAGGCACCCAGGACGGATGGCAGGCCCCCGACGCCGGGGCCTTCACAGGAGCGACATCCTCCCCGGCACAGGACTCAGCACCGAATTCCCAGTCTCCCGGCTACGGCGGCTACCACACGCCGCCGGTCGGCCAGCCGGGCCATGCAGGCGCCTCGGGTCCCGGTAACGCCGCCTATCCCGGCGCCCCGGGAGGTCCCCGGTGCGCCCTGGGTACCCGGGCTACGGCGGCTACACGTCGGTCCTGGCCCCCAAGCCGTCGATCATTCCGCTGCGTCCGCTGTCCATCGGGGAGATCCTCGGGGGAGCCTTCGAGTCCCTGCGCGCCAACCCCAAGGCGATGTTCGTGCCCTCGCTGGTGGTGATGAGCATCGTGGGACTCATGTCCGCCGGCAGCGTCGCCCTGTTCCTGACCCGCCTCGGCCTGCCGGTTTCGGCATCCGAGCACGTGGAGCTCTCCGAGGCCGAGATCGGGGCCCGCCTGGAGCAGCTCGGGTCACCGTTGGTGGGCCTGTTCATTGAGCTCGGTGTGACCGGCGTGCTGAGCATGCTGGCCACCTCGATCATCATCGGCCTGCTCATCGTGACCGTCTCACGCACCATTCTGGGCCGCAAGGCGTCCCTGAGCGACGTGTGGCAGCGCACCCGACCACGAGTCTGGGCACTCATCGGTCAGACGCTCCTCATCCAGCTCATCCTCCTCGTGGTGACGGCCGTCCTCGTCGCGATCGCCTTCGGTTTCGGCTGGGCCCTCTTGAAGGACATCATCGTCAGCGGAGCTGACAAGGACTCCGTCGGGACCATCATCCTGGCCATCCTGGCGCTCATGGTAGCGATCGCCGTGCTCGGTCTGTCGCTCTTCGCCCTGATGTGCAAACTGTGTCTGGCTCCTGCGGCACTGGTCCTGGAGAACATCGGTGTCCTCGAGGGGATCTCCCGCTCATGGACCCTCACGCGGGGCTACTTCTGGCGGATCGTCGGCATCCGTCTGCTCTCCTTCCTCATCATCCTGGTCGCAACCCAGGCGGTGTCCTACGGCTCGTTGATCATCTCGAGCTGGATCGAATACGCCGCCCCGAACGCCGAGATCGCGTCCGCAGCGGCATCGACGCTGATCAACAGCCTCATCCAGGCCGCGATTCTGCCCTTCGACTCCGCCGTGGTCGCGCTCATGTACACCGACCTGCGGATGCGCTCCGAGGGCCTGGACGTCGAGCTGCGTCACGCCGCCGGAGTATGAGCCGATCGTGGTCCCTCTGAGCACGATCAGCGCCGAGGCGCCGGCGACCCCCGACGCCGACGAGGCCCGGCGCGCCGCAGGCAGGGAGCTCTCCCGTCCGATCTACCACGATCATCACGATCTGTGGGACCAGATCTGGAGCTGGATCCGGGAGCACTTCGATGCCGGCAGCATGATCCCCGGGGTTCCCCCCTGGGTGTCGACGGCCATCGTGGTCCTCGTCGTCGCCACCGGCATCGCGCTGCTGATCCTCCTGCTGACCAGGCTCTCCTCCGCGCGCCGGGTGGCGACACCATCGCTGACAGTGCTCACCGACGACCGTGATGCCGCCACCCTGACCCGAGCCGCGGACGCGGCGGCCGAGCAGGCCGACTTCACCACCGCCGTCGTCGAACGGTTCCGCGCCATCATCCGCTCCCTCGACGAACGCGGGATCATTGACGAATACCCGGGCATGACGGCCCTGGAAGCGGCCGCACTCACCCACCAGGCCCTCGGTGAGCACCGGGTCGTGGCTCCGCTGCACGAGGCCGCTCGCCTGTTCGACGCCGTCCTCTACGGTCGAGTCGTCTCCACCGGCCCCCAGGATCAGCAGATGCGTGAGCTCGCCGCTCAGATGGCCACGGTCACGCTCCCCGCCGGACGTGCCCTCGTCGGCGCCGCCGCCAAGGACACCGGGACGCCCGCATGAGCACCTCCTCGACGACATCGCAGCAGTCCGCGCCCCCGCCCTCCCCGGTCGAGTCCGCCGACCCCCGGGGATGGGCCCGCGTTGGTCCCAGCGCTGGCGCCGGTGGCGACCGGGTGTCATCGCTGTGACCCTCATGCTCCTACCCGTCCCTACTGACCGTGTGGACCCGGACCGTCACCTCCACAACCCCTCTGGCCATCGACAACCCCTGAGGACTGGGGAACCATGGCCGTCGCCGAGCTGCTGCGCCACGAGGGATCTCCGTGAGCAAGGCGGGCAGCCTCCGAGGCCGTGGATGCCGGTCGCCAGGGCGCGACCATCGCCGTGGTCAACGCCGACCGGCTCAGCACCGAGGACAGGCGGGCCCTGGCCCAGGCGGGCGGAGACGTCGTCGTCATCGGTGCCAAGGGCGGCAGCGACGCCCTCAAGGGATTGACCGGCATGACCGCCAAGGGCACCGCGGCGACGGCCCCCTCCACCCGGGCGCCGCAGTGCGACGACGCCGACGCCCAGGCCGCCCGGAGCCTTGCCGGCACGCGCGCCTCCGTGTCCCTGCAGGGCGATGACGACGCCGTCGGCTGCTTCCCGGTGGGCGAGGACCGTTACGCCTATGCCACGGACTCCCTGCCCAGCGGCGCCACGCTGCGCGTCCTGCCCGACCCCGCACCGGTGACCAACGCGCACCTGGCCCAGGAGGGGCACGCGGCCATGGGCGTGCGCGCGCTGGGCCACCACGACCGGGTCCTGTGGCTGGACGGTCAGAACATGGAGGCCCCCTCCGTGTGGAACTCCTCCTCCACACCGCCCTGGCTTCCGGTCCTCATCCTTCAGCTCCTCGTCATCGCAGGCGTGCTGGCAATCGTTCAGGGACGTCGCTTCGGCGGCATCGTGAGTGAGGATCTGCCCGTCGTCGTGCGCTCCACTGAGACCACGGTGGCTCGCGGGCGTCTCTACCGCCAGGGCTCGGACCGGCCCCGAGCGGCTCAGGCCCTGCGCTCAGGTAGCGCGCTGCGCCTGGGCGCCACGTTGGGCCTGCCCCCGGGACCCCGCGCCGCGACGTCATCGCCGCCGTCTCCCTGGCCTCCGGCATCACTGCCTCCACGGTGGACTCCCTTCTTTACGGTCCACCGCCCTCCAGCGACAGCGCCCTGGCCACCCTGGCAGTTCAGCTCGACCAACTCGAGAGCGAGGTTCACTCCACATGAGCACGGACAGCACCGACCCCACCCGCGAGCCGGGCATCGCCGGTGATACGGGCACCGGCGTCCCCCACCCACAGATCCCGGAGTCCCCGGAGGCCTCAGGCGCCCGCAGCGCCCCCTGGTCTCCCCGCCCTCCCCGCCGGGAAGGCCGGTTCCGACCCGCGCAAGCGCCTGGTGGCCGTGCGCAGCGAGGTGGGCAAGGCCGTCGTCGGCCAGGAGGCCGCGGTGACCGGGCTGGTCATCGCCCTGCTCGCCGGCGGGCACGTCCTGCTCGAGGGCGTCCCCGGCGTGGCCAAGACCCTCCTGGTGCGGTCGCTGGCCACAGCGCTGGACATGGAGACCAAACGCATCCAGTTCACCCCCGATCTCATGCCCGGGGATGTCACCGGCTCGCTCATCTACGACTCCCTGCAGCGCCCAGTTCTCCTTCCGGGCCGGCCCCGTCTTCACCAACCTCCTGCTGGCCGACGAGATCAACCGCACCCCGCCCAAGACGCAGTCGGCACTGCTGGAGGCCATGGAGGAACGCCAGGTCTCCATCGACGGCGAGCCCCGGGGACTGCCGGATCCGTTCATGGTGATCGCCACCCAGAACCCGGTGGAGTACGAGGGGACATACCCGCTGCCGGAGGCCCAACTGGACCGCTTCCTGCTCTAGCTGGTGCTGCCCCTGCCCTGAGCGGGCCCAGGAGATCGAGGTGCTCTCCCGCCACACCTCGGGATTCGATCCACGCGACCTGCCATCGGCGGGACCCGGGCTGTCGCCGGGTTCCAGGAGCTGGCTCAGGCCCGGACCCAGGTGAGCACCGTCGGAGTCACGCCCGAGGTACTGGCCTACGCGGTGGATCTAGTGCGCGCCACCCGCTCCATGCCCTCGGTGGCCCTGGGGGTCTCGCCGCGCGGAGCCACGGCGCTCCTGGCCGCCTCACGGGCCTGGGCATGGCTCGCCGGCCGGTCCTTCGTCACTCCCGATGACATCAAGGCGTTGGCACTGCCGGCTCTGCGCCATCGCATCAAGCTGCACGCCGAGGCCGAGATGGAGGGGATCACCCCTCAGTCCGTCATCGAGGCCGTGCTGAGAACCGTTCCGGTCCCGCGCTGAGCCATCGGCCTGAGGCGACCAAGAGCACAGAACCGATCATCTGACCGACTCACGACAGGAGTGGCATGTTCCTGACGATGCGCGCCGTGTGGGCGATGCTTGCGGGGATCGCCCTGGTCCTCATCGCGCCGCGCCCGGCCACTGTGCTGGCCTGGGCCGGTGTGGTCATGGTCCTCGTCGTGGTCGACGTGGTGTGCGCGCCCTCGCCCGTAGTGCTGCGGGCCTCGCGCTCCGTGAGCCACGGAGTGCGGCTGGGCGAGTCGATCACCGAGACGGTGACGCTCACCAACACCGGTCGGCGCACGGTCCGCCTCCTGCTGCGCGACGCCTGGCCCCCCAGCGCCGGGGCGACCCACGAGCGCGGAAGGATGACGATCCCACCGGCGCAGCGCCGTCGACATTCCACGGTGCTCACGCCCCGACGCCGGGGGGATCGCAGGGCGGGGCCGTTGACCGTCAGGGTGATGGGTCCTCTGGGCATCGCGGGGCGGCAGACGTCATGGGACGTTCCCGCCTCCGTCCGGGTCCTGCCGGCCTTCCGCTCACGTCACCACCTGCACTCGCGCCTGGCCCGGCTGCGGGAGATGGACGGACGCAGCGCCGTCATGGTGCGCGGGGAGGGGACCGAGTTCGACTCCCTGCGCGAGTACGTCGTCGGAGACGACGTGCGCTCCATCGACTGGCGCTCCACCGCCCGCCGGGGCGAGGTGCTGGTGCGCACCTGGCGCCCGGAGCGCGATCGCAGGGTTCTCATCATCATCGACTCGGGTCGTCTGTCAGCCGCCCGGCTGGGGGACGCCCCCAGGCTCGACGCCCAGATCGAGGCCACCCTGCTGCTGTCGGCCCTGGCCTCCCGCGCCGGCGACCGGGTCGACGTCCTGGCCATGGACGACGCCGTGCGCGCGCAGGTGCGGGGCAGTGCCGGACCGGTGCTCATGACCGAGCTGGCCGAGCACCTGACCGATGTGGAGCCGCGCCTGACCGAGCTCGACTGGACCCTCGTGGCCTCCCTGGTGCACTCCACTCTCTCGCAGCGCGCACTGGTGGTCGTCATCTCCGCCCTGGACGGCAGCGCCGGGGACGCGACGATGATTCGGACACTGACGGCTCTGGCGCGGGACCACACGGTTGTTCTCGCCTCGGCCCTGGACCCCGACCTGGAGGAGCTCAGGGCGGCACGAGACAATACCGACTCGGTGTACGTGGCCGCCTCCGCGGAGAAGGACCTGGTGGAGATGCACGCCGTGCGCCGTCGCCTGAGCCGCGGCGGGGTCGAGGTCGTGGAGGCTGCAGATCAGGGGATCGCTCCGGCACTGGCCGACTGCTACCTGGACCTCAAGGCGGCGGGGCGGCTATGAGGCGCGCCGTGACGACACCCGGCTCAACCGGCCTCGGGCTGGACGTAGCCGGCCTCGTCGTCCTCGAGGTCCCCCGTGGCTCCTGCGGCGACGGCGGAGCGTCCCAGGATGAGCGTGTAGGCCCACAGCAGCGCCAGCGCACCGGCTCCGATGGCGATCTTGGCCGACCAGGCTATGGGGGCCGGCGTCACGAAGGCCTCAATGAACCCGGCAACGGCCAGGGCGGCGGTCAGGCCCACGGCCACCGTGATGAGGGCGCGCCCCTCGGCGGCCAGCGCGGCGGCGCGGCTGCGAGGGCCGGGGACCAGCATGGTCCAGAAGAGTTTGAGTCCGGCCGCGCCGGCGATGAAGATGCAGGTCAGCTCCAACAGGCCGTGAGGCGAGATGAGCGAGAAGAACACGCCAAGCATGTCGTGGTCGGCCATGATCGCCCCGGTCTGCCCCACGTTGACGGCATTGTTATAGAGCATGACCAGAGGTATGAAACCAGTGATCCCCCCGGCCACGCAGATCGCTGCGATACCGGCGTTATTCGTCCACACCGCGGCAGCGAAGTCAGGGGCGGAGTACCTGGAGTAGTAGGACTCGAAGGCCTCATGGGCGTAGGCGTCCAGCTTCTCGGGGCTGCCCAGGGCGGCCATGGCCTCAGGACTGCGCAGGGTCCACACCCCCACCACCAGCGCCAGGGCGATCTCGACGACCATGACCCCGCAGGTCCACCACCGGATGCGGTACAGGGCCGCGGGCACGGACTGGAGTACGAAGCGACGCACCGAGTGGCTCCTCACCTCCCGCGTTCCGGTCAGGCGGCCACGAGCCGCGGCCACTCGGGAGGACAGCTCGGCGATGAGCTGTGGATCCGGCGCGGCCGAGCGCACCCTCGACAGATGGCGGGCACAGGTGCGGTAGAGAACCACGAGCTCATCGGTCTCAGCCCCGCTGAGGTGGCCGCGCCCCACGAGCACATCGAGGCGTTCCCACTGATCGCGGTGCGCCGCGGAGAATGCATCAAGATCCACGCAAGGAGTCTGTCATGATGGCCGCGTCACCCACATCCTCCGAGCGAATGATCGAGCCCGAACTGCTCATCACCGGTGAGGCAGTCGCCCTGGACATCACCCCGGCAACGGTCACCAACCGCATCGCCTCAGGGCTCATCGACTACACCGTCTACGCCCTGGGGACAGGGCTGTCCGTGCTCGTGGTGATGGGGCTGGCCGCCTCCGACGGTTCGGACCACAAGGAGAACCTCGCCTTCTTCCAAGCGCTGCTGTCACTGGTCGCCCTGGCCTGGCTGGTCGTCATCCCCCTGCTCGTCGAACTCCTCAGCGGGGGCCGGAGCCTGGGCCGTATGGTGACCGGGGCCCGGGTGGTGCGGGACGACGGCGGTGCCGTCAGGCTGCGCCACTGCCTGGTGCGCACGCTGCTGGCCGTCGTCGAGATCTGGGGCACCTGGGCCGTACCGGCCCTGTGCGCCAGCGTCGTCTCCAAGCGGGGGAAAAGGTTCGGGGACATGCTGGCAGGTACCTACGTGGTTCGAGAGCATCACCGCTCCCACACGGCACCACCGCTGCTGATGCCCCCCGAACTGGCCGAGTGGGCAGCGGGCACGGACCTGCGTGCCCTACCCGGCGACCTGAGCCTGACGGCGCGCACCTTCCTGCAACGCGCCTCCTCCCTCATGCCCGCCTCCCGCCACCAGCTCGGGCTGGAGCTGGCCTCTCAGGTCCAGGGATACGTCTCTCCCCCGCCTCCCGCCGGTACACACCCCGAACGGTTCCTCGCCGCGGTTCTCACCGAGCGGCGCAACCGTGAGCTGGTGCTGGAGAGCCGCAACCGCAGGCTGGAGGATGACGTGCTCCGCGACATGGCCCGTCCACCCTATGAGGTGGGCCGGGAGACCCGACGGCGATGAAGCACTCCCGTACTCGCCCCCGAGGCGGACCATCCGGGCCGCAACCGGGGCGAGCCACCTCACCGGCGCGGGTTCGGGCCGGGTGCGGAAAGGCGTAGTGCCTCGTGGACCAGGAGGATCGGTACGCCGTCACGCACCGGATAGGCCAGGCCCACGCTCCGGGCGACGAGTGTCGGACGACCGGCCTCGTCGACGCCGTCGACGAGCTCGTCGCCGCTCAGCGGGCAGCGCAGGACGGACCTCAGCCCGGAGGGCAGGGACGGTCCCCTGCTCAGGCACGCGAACGTCGTCCGGGTGGCTCATGCGTCACCCTTCTGTCCGCGCAGGACCCGCAGGTGCCCGCGCCGCAGGATCTCGTCCTCGGCGATCTCCGGCGGGGGTGGCAGCGGTGCCGTCAGGGAGGCCGGCATGATCCCGCCGGGGCGGGGCCGGTGCTCGGCCGGCGAGGCGGCCGGGCGCGGGGCGCGGGAGGCCTCACGAACGGCATCGGCCAGGGCCAGGAGGTCGTCCTCACTGGGGGGCGCCGGCTCGAACTCGGTGGCCAGGCGGATGATCTGCCAGCCCCTCGGGGCCGTGAAGGAGGAGACGTGCTTATCGCACAGGTCGTAGGCCTCGGGTTGGGCCTCGGTGGCCAGCGGCCCCAGCACGATGGTGGAGTCCGCGTAGACGGAAGTCAGGGTGGCCACGGCTGGGCGCTCGCAGCCGGGCTTGCGGCAGTGTCGGACTCTTCTCACGCTCGCAGGTTACCGTGCCGTTGCCCGCCGGTCATCCAGACGCCACCTAGGCTGGCCGATGTGACCGACCTGTTCCCCTTCTCGCCCGGGCAGATCCCCCCGCGATCCACCAACGCACCGGGGCGGCGCCCGGGCAGTCGTCGTGACCGTCACGGCCGGGGGCTGCGAGGCCCGCTCTTGCCGCCGAACCTGCCGGCCTGGCGCACCCGCGCCGAGCGCTTCGACGAGCTCGTTGTGGACGCCGCCCAGGAGCTGGCCAGACGATGGGCGTCGGTGGATCAGATCCAGTTCGCGGTCGAGGAGGTCCCGCCCTCGGATCCGGCGCCCTGGGAGCGCTCGGTGGTGCTGGGACGAGGCTTCACCGCGGAGCCGCGCGCGGGGCTGCCGGCGCGCGTCGTCATCTACCGGCGACCGGTGGCCTCCCGAGCCACGAACGAGGCCGAGCTGGCCGACCTGGTGCACCGTGTCGTCGTCGAGCAGGTGGCCCTCATGCTGGGGCGCCGACCCGAGGAGATCGATCCGGGTTCAGCTCCGTGAGATGGACTCCCCGCCCGGGGCCGGGCCCCGTCAATCCAGCAGGATGCGACGCTGGGCCTGAACGGTGGCGTCGGGCTGAGCCGGCACGGTGGAGATGAGCGTCCCGGCCAGGTCTCCGCCGGCCTGCGCGGTCACGATGGTGGCGGCGGCCAGGCCGCTGGAGGTGCGCGAGGTCCCCGACGAGCCCTCCTGACCGACCGCATTCAGGCGGACGGCGGCGACCTGGCCGGCACCTCGACGACAGCGGATCCGCCCTTGGCGACCTTGACGTCCTGCTTCCAGGAGCCGTCGAGGGAGGACAGGGTGAGCGAGGTGGTCTCGCCGCTATTCGCCACGGTGACCGCCGAGCTCAGGGAAGCCGCACGAGGCACGGCCAGCAGACCGGAGTCCGCGGCTCCCGGCAGAGCGGCCTGCGCCCACGCCTGGTCATGAACGAGGGCCTTGGAGCGCGCGGGGTACTCACCACCGCTGCGCACCATGCGGGCCGCGGCTCCCACCGGCGCACTCGAGGTGACCTGCACGCCGTAGGTGCCTGCGGGCACGCCGGCCAGCTGGATGTCGAAGACGGAGCCGGCATCGATGGTCACCGACTGCGCCCCGCTCAGTGGACGGGCCCCGTCCTTGCCGAGCATGGTCACCGACACAGTCGCCGGGGCCGCTCCGGGATTGACGATGCGCACGGCCGGGGTGTCGGAGGAGTCGGCACCGGTCTTGGCCTGGGGAACCTCGCCCTGTGAGGCCGGTTCGACGATCTCCACACCGGGGATGACGAGGTCAGTGGTCGGGGCGGCCCCCGGGGTGATGACGTCGGTTCCGGCGGGGGTCTCCCCGTCGAGGGACTCGGTGACGAGCGTGGGCACCACGGAGCCGCCGTCGGCCTCGACGGACACGGCGATGCGCGGGTCCTGGCTGCCCTTCGTCTCCAGTGCCAGGGAGGAGGAGCCGCCTGCGGGCACCGTGATCTCCCCATTGCTGGGCAGGCTGAGTCGACCGATGGATCCGTAGAGGGTGACCTTCGCAGTGGCAGGGGTGACGCCGGGGTTGACCAGTCGCAGCTCGGCCGACGAGCCCGCCGCGATGGAGCCGCCCACGATCCAGGACATGGCGGCCGGCTGGGTACAGGGGGCGGCGGTGAGCCCCCGCAGGTCACCGCTCTTGGCCAGAGTCGTCACCGCCCCGACGGCGTTGGCCACCCGGCCGTCCGCGGGGACGAGGGTGAGGATGCCGCCCTCGGCGGTGTTCATGGAGGTGGCGGTGTCGGTGGGGATGGTCCGCCCCGCGTAGGTGGCCGACTGAGCGGTCCCGGTTCCCTTCGCCGGAACAATGGTGGTGGTGGACTCCGTGGCACCGACATCGGTACCCCGCAACGTATTGGTGGGCGCATGCGGGCACACGTAGGTGGTGGCGCCCCCGGGCTGGGCCAGACTCAGGGCCTGCAGCTGCGGGGTCGGCGTGGTCGGTGCGGAGTGCTCCCACCAGGTGACGCCTCCGACAGCGGCGGCGAGTGCGAGCGAGGTCAGGACGCCGACGCCGCGAACGACCGTCTGCCCCAGCGATCGGCGGTGTCGCCTGGAGCCGTTGGGGCTCCTCCGACGCTTCGTGGAGGGGGTGTCGGGCTCAGCAGGGCCGGCCGCCTTGGAGGAGGTGTCGTCGGCATCGACCGCCTCCTCGGCGTCCGTGTCGGCCGCCTCCTCGGTGTCGGCGCGGGAGGCTTCGTCAGCGGCATCGTCGGTGGAGGCGCTGCCCGAGTCCTGGTCCTGGACCGCGGGGCTGTCAGCTGCCTCATCTGCAGCCTCGTGCGCGGCATCACCAGTGGTCCCGCCGTCGGTCTTGTCCACGGAGGCGGCCTCGTCGTCGGCCTGTTCCGGGCCGGGGCTCGTCGACTCGTGCCGCAGGGGCTGGGGCTCGGACGTCTCATGTGACTCCTGCTGGCTGTCGGCGTCGTCCTCGCGGGGCTGAGTCATGAGGCCATCTCCTTTCCGCGTCGCAGGGGCAGTGCCGCCACCAGGGTCAGGGCCCAGACGGCCCAGATCGTGTAGGGTCGCGGCGGCGGTGGACTTGCGGGTGTGGGTGACCACTAGCTCCCCGCCCTCGGAGCCGATGGTGAAGCCCTGCTTCCAGCTGCCGTCCTGGGCGGGAAGCGTGGTGGCCTCGAGGCGCCGGCCATCGAGGGCGGCGCTCCATCCGGCGTCGGCCCGCTCCACCATGACGAGGGTGCGGGGGCCGGTTCCGGCGGGGATCCGGGTGCGGGTCCCCGAGCCGGTGCCGGTGGAGGCGACCGGGATGGCCTCACCGTCGGCGTCGACGAGGCTCAGGCGAGCCGAGTCGGGGTGCGTCGAGGACGTGACCCGCCAGGAGTTGCCCGAGGCGGTCTGGGCGAGCTGCTCCAGTCCCGGCGTCGAGGCCAGGCCCACGCGGGCCTCGGCGGTGACGGCGTCGCCCTCCTTGTGATCGAGCAGGACGACGGCGATGCCATGGGCTGCCAGGGCGTCGGCGGCACCCTTGTCCTGGCCGGCAGTGGCGCGGGTGACGATCTGGGCGAGCTCGGCGTCAGCTGGGTCGTCCAGAACGAGAGTCCGGCCTGAGGCGGTGCTGCTGCGCCTGGCCCCCTGACCGCCCTTGGAGGGCTTGAGTCCGGGGTCGGCCAGCGCCGCTGCGGCACGGGTGCGCGCCTCGACGTTCACCGCTCCGGGCAGGACGTCGCTGATCTGGGTGCCGGGCCCGCGCCAGATGGTGGCCTGGAGCCCCTGAGGCGTGGAGGTGAGTCTGAGGACTCTTCCGGCCGCCTCCGACCCCTGGAACTGCTCGGCGATGAGCGGGATCTGCTGGGACGTGGAGTGCAGCGCCAGGACCTGCGGGTTGCTGCCGCGATGGGCCTGGTAGGACCAGACGCCACCGACCACCACCGGGGCGAGCAGGACGAGGCAGGCTACGGTCGTGAAGGCCGTCCTGAGACGGCGCTTTCCCATCCGCCTCACCGGCGGGTCACCGGGCCGTGGAGGAGGTCGCATCGGCGTCCTTCCGACTCCTGGGTTCCAGGGCTCGACGGCCGCCTCTGGACCGCTGTCCGATCAGGGTCCAGATGGTCTCGCCGGCGGTCAGGGCCGCTGCGAGGAAGCCGCTCAGCGCTAGGGAGAGACCGGCTCCGGACCATCCGTTGACGGGAGCCAGGCCGCTTCCGGCAACATCCGGACCCAGTCCGGTCGGGGTGCGCAGGCAGAGCCCGGCCAGGATGAGGCCGCCCAGGGCCAGGAGGATGCCGGCGCGGGCCACCCGGACGCGCCGGGGAGACGAAGAGACCGACGATGCCGAGGGTCGGGACCAGCGCGAGCAGTACCCGCAGCAGGGCGCTCAGGGCCCCGGAGAACACGAGGGCGTCCAGATCCACCGGGGAGCCGACCAGCAGGTCGAGACTGCCCGGGTCGGTGCGGAGACGGGCAGGCCGATGTCGGTCAGCAGCAGCCGGATCCCCTCGGCCCAGCCCGCCCTCTGGCCCAGGCGCCAGGCGCCCCACCAGGCCGGGGCGGCGGTGGCCAGCATGGGTACCAGGGTGAGGACGAGCTTGAACCCGCGTCGTGTGGTCACCGACAGCAGCAGGATGATGACGGCCAGCACGGCCGCGGTGGCCGGAACGGCCGCGACGACGACGCTCAGCAGCAATCCTGCGACGGCAGCGGCCGTCGCCGACCCGTAGCCGTACTTCTCGGTGGGAGGCAGGTCAACCGTGATCTCCCGCGGGGCCGGGGCGCTGGCCACCCGGCCGGTCTCCTCCTCGCCCTCACCGCGGCCATGAGTGCCATCGTCCGAAGTACCGGTCTCGACGTCGGTGGAGGCCGTCACACTCGTGACGCCCGGCTCCGTATCCGCCGAGGCCTCATCCGGGGCGGGGGTCTTCTCAGCGTCCTCATCCTCGGCATCCTCGGCGTCCTCAGCGCCCTCGGCCTTCGACTCGGCCCGCACCTGCTCATCCAGGTGGGCGAGGTCGGCCACCCTCTCGGTGGAGAAGCGGTCGAGCTCGGCGCGCTCCTCATCGGTGAGCAGGTGGGCGCCCACCAGCCCGGACAGCACGAGGTCCCGCCGGTCGGCGCCCACGGCACGGGCCAGGGCAAGCAGCGCCCAGGGAAGGACGAGGTGGACCAGGAGAGCACCGAGGCGCCCTTGGCCCAGGGCGAGCAGGAGACTGGGAGACAGGGCCCACACGAGTGCCGCCCAGGCCCGCAGCACCACCTTCCGGGTCATCGTGCCGGCGGCGAACCATGCCCCCAGCGCCGCCAGAGGGCACGGCCAGAAGCACCAGGGCGCTGATGAGAGCGCTGGTCTCCAGCCCCACCAGTCGTCCCAGAGCCGCCGGCACGGCCAGGATGGCCAGCAACGGGGTGACGCCGCCCGGGTAGCCGTCCGCGGTGGCGATCCAGGTGCTCCAGGCGGTGTCCCACATCTGACGCCAGCCGCCGCTGAACAGGGGCAGGGCCCCACCGGCGATGGAGCGGGTGAGCAGCAGTCGGGACAGGCCGTAGGCGCTCAGTGCCAGCACCAGCACCATGATCACGCTCAGAGTACGGCGCCGGCTGCGGGCCAGTGCAGCGAGCTCGCGCAGCTCGAGCTCGCTGGGAGCCGCCGCTCGGGCACGACGCTCGCGCTCCTGGCGGGTACGGTCACGGCGCACCCCACGGATCTCGGCCGGCGTGGCGTAGAGGCGTCCCAACGCGGAAACGGGCGCCTTGGTGTGCTGGGCGAGCCGGCGTCTGGCCGCTCTGATCCGTCGGCCACGTCCAGCCACGGCCAGAGCCGCGGCGAGCTCGTCACGGGCCAGCGCCGGAGCCTTGGAGGCCAGGCGCCACACGACCCGCATCAGCCCGAGTATGACGAACCAGGTCAGCAGCAGACCGATGGGACGGGTGGAGAAGGCCGCCCAGTTGGTGAGCTGGGCGCTGCGCCGCGCCCGGAAGGACCTCTCCGGGTCGGGCTCGGGGAGCGTGACCTCGATGGCCTCGGCATCGGTGCGGGGCTGCGCATCGGAGGAGTGCGAGACGGATGCGGGGCGGCGAAGCCCCTGGTAAGAGGCCCGTCGGTGGCGAATGACGGCCGTGGGTTCGACGATGACGCGGTATCCGGCCAGGCGCGCGGCGCGCGAGAGCTCCAGGCCGTCGCCGAAGGGGCCGAGCCACGGGGCGATGCCGCCGATCTCCTCCCACACGGCCCGGTCAATGAGGGCGCCGGCTGTTCCTACGGCCAGGACGTCACTGCGGTCATCGTGCTGGCCCTGGTCGACCTCGCCGGGGACGATGTCATTGGCGCGGCGGGCCGAGGCGGTGGCGCGCAGCCCGACCTCCAGGAGCAGCTCGGGGTTGTCCCAGCCCACCTGCTTGGGTCCGACGATTCCCACGGAGCGCGCATTGGTCGCTGCCGTCAGGAGGCGCTCGAGGCAGTCCTCAGCAGGAGCCGAGTCGTCATGGAGCAGCCAGAACCACACTTGGTGCTCCGGCATCTCCGGGGCGGCCTCGGTGGGGGCCACGAGCCGCTGCTCATAGGCGGTGATCGGTGAGAGCGCTCCGGTGGGGCCGGTGATGGGACCGGAGCCCGACAGCAGCAGGTCCCGCACCGAGGTGCGCGGCCCGCTCGAGGAGGCCTCGCTGTCAAAGCTCTCTGCGCTCTCTGCGTCGTCGGCGGCCTCTGGGCTGCGGCGCTTGCGGTTGCCTGCGGCGACGAGTCCGGCGTACGCGGTCAGCCCCCGGGAGACGGCGTCTCCGAAGTTCTTGGCCTCCTTGGCCCTGACGACGCGCACCGCGGTGACGGCAGCCAGGCCTGACCTCTCAACGAGCTCCTCGATCGGGGTCCCGTCCCCCAGCCCGTTGGCTCGCGAGGCGACATCGACGACGAGGACGACGTCAGGCGCACAGGTCTGTGAGGTGATCGCGGACAGTGTCTGCGCCAGAAACGGGCTCGCCCCGGCCGACACGACGACGGCCAGGGCTCCTACCCGACTGGCTCCCTGTGTGGAGCCGGTGCGGGTCATACTGCGCGACGCTTGAGCTTGCGCCGCTCGCGCTCCGACATGCCGCCCCAGATACCGAAGCGCTCGTCGTTGGCGAGGGCGTACTCGAGGCACTCCTCACGAACCTCGCAAGTCGCGCAGACTCGCTTGGCCTCGCGTGTGGAACCACCCTTCTCAGGGAAGAAGGCCTCTGGGTCCGTCTGAGCGCACAGAGCGCGCTCCTGCCATGCCAGAGGACCTTCATCGACGTCGTCACCGCCACCAAAAAGGAGCGACAGCACCTCCGCGTCAGGCTCCTCCGGGTGCTTCAGTGGGCCGTCGCCGAGGATATTCCACATGCCGGCCTCCCTTCGATCCGAGCTTCTTGACAGTAAGAATTACATGCGTGAGACAAGGCCAGTCAAGCCAGCGAGGGAAACTTCACCCTCTCGTGACCGTCGACATCATTCCTTGATATATCAAGGAATATCCCCATCTGGTTGCCACCATATGTTGACTTCCTACAAATCCCCTGAGAGGCTCCCGCCGTCTGGCTGACAGTGGAAATTCACACGGTGTTTCAGAGAATTTCAGGGCACCTGACACACGCTTCCATATTGCCCCGACCGGCTGGACGCCACCAGGGAGATTCCTGAACGTCAGTGGATCTGCTTCAATCGGACTTATGCGCGATCCCCTGTTGTCACTGCTCCCCGGCCCTCACGATGCCGACCGACCGTGGCTCGTTTGTTATGGAATCGACGAACGGGTCGAACTGACCGGGCATGTCCTGTCCATGTGGCTGGCGAAGATCGCAGGATTCGTCACATCGGAGTCGGTCCCCGGTGACGGAGTCCATGTGGGACTCCCTCCGCACTGGCGGACCGTCGCCTGGGCGTGCGGTACGTGGCTGGCAGGGCGCAGTGTGCTTCTGGGAAGCAGCGAGGAGATCCGCGCCGTCAGCCTCGTCCCCGAGCTGAGCGTGGCCTTCACCCCGGAGAGCCTCTGCGATGAGGCCGAGGCTCAGGTGCTGGTCCCGCCCGCCTCACTGGCGCTCCGCTGGCCGGGCGAGCTGCCCGCCCTCACGCTCGACGGCGCCGCCGACCTCATGCACTATCCCGACCACTTCACACCGGTGAGCGCCGCCGTCGACCTGGTGTGCCTCCATGACATCACTGCTAAGACCGCAGCGTCTGCGGCTCCGGACGCGCCTGTGGAGACCGCCCTGACACGAGCCCAACTGGTGGCCCGGGTCGAGGCGGCCGGCGCCTCCACAGGGGCCGACAACCGCTCCGCCTCACGTGCTGTCCTGGTGCGCAGCCCTGACACGGCTCAGGCGCTTCAGGAGGTACTGGTCGCCTGGAGCACGGGGCGTACAGCGGTGGTTCTCGCCCCTGAGGCGGATGACGACGTCGCCGCAGCCGCCATCCGGCAGGAGGGCATCATCGAGTGAACGGCGGGTCTCAGTCCCGCTGAGCGCCGGGGTCAGGGGACGTCGGCCTGGACGAGGGTGCCCTCTCCCTCGACGGACAGGCTGCGTTCGTCGGCACCAACGAATACGGCCTCCCCCTGGGCAAGCGTCTGGGAGTCGACCTGGGTCACCAGCGTCACGGCGCCCTCGACGGCCAGAAGGATGCGCGGCCCCCGTCCAGGGACCGGCAGGCGCCCATCGGTGGCCACCACGGTGGTGACCATGAGCTCGAAGTCATCCACCGGCGCGTAGTAGGCGCGGGTGGCGCGAGAGAGGTACTCGGGGGCAGGACGCACCGGCGGCGCCGCCACGTAGTCGACGCAGGCCAGCATCTCGGGGAACGTCGATGTGCTTGGCGGTCAGTCCGGCGCGCAACACGTTGTCGGAGGAGGCCATGACCTCCACGCCCAGGCCGGAGATGTAGGCGTGCACGCTTCCCGCGGGGACGAACAGCGCCTCACCGGGCTGCAGGGTGATGGGGTTGAGCAGAAGGGCCGCAGCGATACCGGGGTCCCCGGGGAAGGTGTCCGCCATCCTCACGACGTTGGAGTCCACCCGCAGCGACGGGGAGGTGCCGGCCTCGAACCTGGCGGCGATCTCAGTGACGAGGGCGTCGATCTCCTGGGGGCTCGGACGTGTGGCGGCCGAGACGACGTCGGAGAAGACCTGCCGGATGCCGTAACGGGTGGGGTTGAGGCGCAGGGTGCGGCGCATCCGGCGGGCCAGGGGGCTGTCCAGACCGGCCAGGACCTCGACGGCGCGGCGTGGGGCCCGGAAACCGGCGACGGCCTGGAAGCGGGTGAGGGCCAGGACCATCTCCGGCTTGTGGTTCGTGTCCTTGTAGTTGCGGCAGGGATGGTTCAGGGCGATGCCCGCCTCGTCCTCCAGGGCGTAGCCCCTCAGCGGCCTGAGCCTGACTGGGGTGTACCTGGAGGGACAGGGGCTGCTCGGGCGCGATGAGCTTGAGGAGGAAGGGCAGCCTGTGCCCGAAGCGCCAGATGATGTCCTCGCCCAGGAGGCGCTCCGGATCGGCGTCGATGAGGTCGGACAGAGCGCCGCCCTCGGCGACCTGGGCGGGGCCGGGCCGGATGGGACCCGTACCAGGCCCTCGGCCCAGGGGGCGCTGTCGTCGTCCCGGCCCAGGAGGGCGGGAATGGCGGAGGTCGACCCCCAGGCGTACCGCTGGCGCGCCGGCTCAAGTCGTCTCATAGCTCCCTCACCGTACCGGTAGGCGGGCCCGTCCTAGGGCCTCGGTCCCGGGGGCCGGGAAGGGGTGACGTCGGCCAGGCGGGGGTGCGCCTTGTCCTTGTCGGAGAGGATCGCCTCACTCAGTGCGATCGGCCAGGGCACATTCACCGTCTCGTCGGCCAGGTTGAGGAAGGTGTACCGGGCGGCGGCCGACCAGTGGTCGTTGACCAGGTAGGTGTAGGCGGTATTGGGCTCCAGCGTCTGATAGGAGTTACCCACACCCCGAGGCACGAACACCGCCACCGACGGGTCGATCTCGCAGGTGTAGACGGCCCCGAAGGAGGGCCCCTCGCGCAGATCCACCCAGGCCCCGAAGACGCTGCCGGTGGCCACCGAGACGAACTTATCCCAGGGCTCGGCGTGAATGCCCCGGGTGACTCCGACCTCGTTGTTGAAGGAGATGTTGTTCTGAACCGGCCCGAAGTCGGGCAGCCCCAGAGCCAGCATCTTCTCCCGCTGCCAGTTCTCCTTGAACCAGCCGCGGTTGTCCCCGTGAACAGTCAGGTCGATCCGCAGGAATCCCGGAATCGGCGTCTCCTCGATGGCGAGCGGCTTGCCCAGCTCGATCTGCCCCATTGATGGCCCCTTCTGTGCGCACAGGTCTCGGTCTCGACGCCACCGCATCAGTGAGGCGCCACTGCGCGAGTCTATCGACGCCACCTCCCCGACACCCCGGAGACGGGGGCCACCAGGGGCGGAACGTGCCGGGAACCACGGACATGAGGAGCCGATCCACCCTGATCCTGGCGCCATTAGGGGGCCGGAATGGGCCATGCTTGAGTATGCGAGGAATCATTCTGGCCGGAGGCTCCGGCACGCGACTCAACCCGATCACCCTGGGAACCTCCAAGCAGCTGGTGCCCGTCTACGACAAGCCGATGATCTACTACCCGCTGAGTACCCTCATGCTCGCCGGGATCCAGGACGTCCCTCGTCATCACCACCCCGCATGACGCCCCTCCTTCCACCGCCTCCCTGGGCGACGGCTCCCAGCTCAGGGGTCAACCTGTCCCTACACCGTCCAGCAGGAGCCCAACGGCCTGGCCCAGGCATTCGTCCTGGGCGCCGACTTCATCGGCTCCGAGAGCGCGGCCCTTGTCCTGGGCGACAATATCTTCTACGGCCCTGGTATGGGCACGCAACTGCGCCGTCACACCAACCCCGACGGCGGCGTCGTCTACGCCTACCAAGTCGCCGATCCCATGGCCTACGGCGTGGTCGAGTTCGACGAGGAGTTCAAGGCCATCTCCATCGAGGAGAAACCCGCCCACCCCCTGTTCCAACTACGCCGTACCCGGCCTGTACTTCTATGACAACGATGTCGTCGAGATCGCCAAGAATCTCAAGCCCTCCGCCCGCGGTGAGTACGAGATCACTGACGTCAACCGCACCTACCTGGAGGCCGGCAGGCTCGCCGTGGAGGTCCTGCCCCGCGGTACCGCCTGGCTCGACACCGGCACCTTCGACTCACTGGCCGACGCCACCAGTTTCATCCGCACCGTCCAGCACCGTCAGGGCCTCAACATCGGTGCCCCCGAGGAGGTCGCCTGGCGTATGGGCTTCATCGACGACGAGGGCCTGCGCCGGCGCGCCGAGCCCCTGGTGAAGTCCGGCTACGGCGTCTACCTCCTGGGCCTGCTGGAGCACCAGCAGGCCTGAGCCGGACGCCGGAGCATCCGGCTCAGGCTCCTTGCATCAGCAACACGCTGCGGGCGGGAGCACCACCTGGTGCCTCCCGCCCGCAGCGTTCAACGCTGGCTCAACAACACGTTCTCGTTCCCGACGAGACGACGGCGAGCCGCCTACTCCTGCTTATCGGCTGTACGCGTCAGCATCGCCGCGGCGATCCCCAATGCCGCGGTGGCAACGCATGTCGTGAGGAACCAGACCGTCATCGGTGGCACCGGTGCGCTCCACCACCACTCGATCCCCTTGTTGAGATTGAGCTCCCAGGGCTCCCTGTTCCCGTGAACATACCGCATGAGCAGCGTATGCAGGCTGATCGCCTGGCAGACAGCCCCGCAGATGAACACCCAGACGGCCTGTGGAACCGTGAACCATTCCCTTTCATCCTGATCGATGGCCAGCATGAGGAAGAAGGTGGGCGCCAGCATCGGGAAGATATACCGAGCCTGGTATTCCTCGATGGGGTTCATGGCGCCATTCGCGTAGAACACCGCCGGGAGCCCGATCATCGTCGCCACGAGCACTGCCAGAGCTACCCACTTGCGCCATCCGCCACGACGAAGAGCCACCGCCACAAACGCTCCCGCAGCCATAATAGCCAACAGGTGGGGACTGCGGATCTGCAAAGGGACATCATACCAACCTGGACTCCACATATGCCCCCAGAACCCACCAAGATACTTCGGCGCAGTCTCTATCCCAATGAACAGCTTCTCAACAAAAGACTGTTCATCAGCAGAATGAGCCGGCTCCTGAAGTCGGGAGAAGATAGAGACTCTGGACACCTGCAACGATGACATGAAGGTGAGGAATCCGAAGACAATGACTCCGGCAGCAGCACACAGTTCTCGCCACCATCGCCGAGCCCGTCGCACAGCGAGGATCAGGGCGACACCAACGACAAGAAGAACCAGCAAGGACTTCCCGACGACCGAATCCATCAGATTCGCAACACGGGAGAAGTAAGCGACTTTAGACGTCTGGGACGACGACGTGAAGACGACGGATCCGATGACGGCCGCCCCGACAAGAACACACAGCTCCGGCCATCTCCTACGAGTCCATCGCACACTGAAGAGCAGGGCGATTCCAACAATAAGAAGGAAGAAGGCCGCATCATACCGAGATGTCAGGCACATGACAGCACCGATCACGGCGCAGAGTATCAGCATGCCTCGGGAACGCCCTTCCTGCTGGGTCGCCAGATACAGCGCCGAGGCGTACACCAGCAGCCCAGAAACGGCCCACGAGCTGGGATTGACGGAGGAGATGAAATAGACCCCCATGGGGATCCATGAGGCTGCAACCGCCCCGATCAGCGGCCGCTTCAGTCTTTGAGGGGCGCAGAAGCCGATTGTCCCCAGGAGAGCGACGGCGATGAGCACATTGACCCCACGTATGACCAGCACTGAGGTCTGCACGTCCTGACCGATGAAGAGGTGATGAAAGTGGTAGTAGCCGAACGGATAGGCGCCATTGTCAAAACGCTTCGACCACCCTATCTCGGAGTCCTGATAGGCGGGCACGCATCCCGCAGAAATACTCGACTTGAAGGTATAACAATCCACGATGTTGCTGGCCACTGCCATGGGGACGCGGACCACCGGCTTATCATTGACCGTGTCCATCGCGCATGACGCGCCCGCTGGACGCGGACACCAAATGCTACCCAGGTGATAGTCCTCGTCGGGAGACCCCTGCACTGGCGAGGACACCGCCCACCCAAGCCCGGTGAGCAGCATGAGGAATATAAGAAGCCCACCGATCAGCGCCGGTCGCCGCGGTGACGCCGCTGAGGCGGTAGACCGGTCCGAAGTCGGCAGTCGTAAGTATTTTGCGAGCTCACGTCTCATGCTGATCTCCGACAGGAAATAGGGACTAAGGATTGCAATCCGGCCGGATTCAATCTACAGGAGCTCCCGAAGATAAGACTCCAGGCGCTCCGAGGAGTCAGCCGGAGTGAAGCCCGTGGCCTTGATCTTGGAAAGATCCAGGGCGGAGCTCAGCGGTCGCGGGGCGATCCCCTCCTGATCGGCGTAGTACTCCTCGGTGGTGACAGGCGTGACCTCGTCGGGACTGTGTCCGGCACGCTCGTAGACCCGCTTGGCGATATCGGCCCAGGAGACGATCGGGCCCTCGCCGGAGAGGTTGTAGGTGCCGTAGTCGGCACCCGAGGAGATGAGGTGGATGATCCCCGCGGCCAGGTCGGAGGCGAAGGTGAGCCGGCCGGTCTGATCGGACACGACGCTCGGCGCGATGCCGCGCTCGGCCAGGGAGAGCATCGTCTTGACGAAGTTCTTCCCATCGCCCACCACCCAGGAGGTGCGCACCAGGTAGTGACGGGGGCAGACACTGACGGCGGCATCCCCAGCGGCCTTGACTGCCCATAGACCCCCAGCGGTGAGGGGGCCCTCCTCGGTGTGAACCGGCGAAGCGCCGTCGAAGGTGTACTCGGTGGAGATGTGCACCAGAGTCAGGCCGTGCCGGGTGGCCGCCCGGGCCAGGTTGACCGGTCCCACCGTATTGGCTCGCCAAGACAGACGGCGGCCCTCCGGGGTCTCCGCTCCATCCACGTTGGTCCAGGCGGCGGCATTGATGATGACGTCATAGCCGGACCAGTCCCAGGCCGACATGGCTGCCCTCATCGGAGATGTCCACCTCCGGCAGATCGACGCCGGTGGGCTCGAACCCCGCCTGCGGCAGGAGCGCCATGAGCGCACGCCCCAGTTGTCCGTTGGCGCCGGTGACGAGAACACGGCCGCGCGTCCGCCCTTCGTCGCGCCCAGCGCATGGGAGGGAGATCCCCTCAGTCTGCAGAGGCATGGTCTCGTTCACTGGCCGTCTTTTCCTTCCCGCCAGGCGTCGTCTCGCCGAAGTCCCACATAGGAGTGACCTACCAGTGAAGCCTACACGAGCACGCTGCAGTGAAAGAGAGTCAATCGAGGGGCACGAGACGTCAGCGCGCCATGGCGGCGCGGTAGGCCTCGACGTGCGCCTGGGCGGAGGCCTTCCAGGTGAACTCGGCTGCCCGCTTTGAGGGCGGCGGCTCCCAGAGCCCGACACCGCTCGGGCTGGGCGTCCAGGACCACGAGGGCCCGGGCAATGGCCTGAGCATCGGAGCCGCAGTAGGCCACGGCGTCGCCACCGACCTCCGGCAGGCTCAGCTCGCGGGTGGTGAGGACGGCGGCCCCGCAGGCCATGGCCTCGAGCACCGGCAGGCCGAAGCCCTCACCGATGGAGGGGTAGGCCAGGATCTCGCATCCGGACAAGAATCCCGGGCAGATCCTCCAGGGGCAGGTAGCCGGGCCGCAGAACGTTCAGGTTCGGAGGGACCTCGGCCAGGGCGGGCTCGATGTCCGTGTCCCAGCCGGGTCCTCCGGCCAGGACCAGGGCCGGGGCGTCGTCGGAGTCATGGAAGACCGACCTCCAGGCACGCACCAGGTTGGGGAACGTTCTTGCGAGGGCTCGAGGGTCCCCGAGGAAACCGATGTAACGCTTGCCCTCCAGGCCGAGGGGATGCGGCCACACGGACCCGTTCGGCGTCGTCGACCGGGTGGAACACGGAGGTGTCCACACCATGGTAGGCGACGTGGAAGCGCTCGAGGGCTGCCGCCGACGTACTTGATGGTCTCATCGCGAGTGGCTTGGAGGGCACGACGAGCGCGTCGGCCCGGCGCACGGCCCGACGGATGGCGCCGGGTGAAGAACTTCTGCTTGAAGGGCGAATGCGCCTGCGGGTGGGAGAAGAACGTGGCGTCGTGGAGGGTGACGACCACGGGCACCTGGTGCAGGGCCGGGAAGGTGTAGTGGGGTGAGTGCAGGACATCGGGGCGGATCCGGCGGATGAGTGCCGGCAGCCCCGTCTGCTCCCCAGGCCATCCGGGCACCGCGCGACTCCATGGACTGTGAGACTGGGAAGAGGTGGGCGCGGGGCGCCTTGGCGGAGAAGTGCGCCACGTCCCGCTGCTGAACGGCCATGGCCAGGTTGACGCCTGAGGCGATGAGCTCGGGCACGAGGTCGTCGATATAGCGCCCCACGCCTCCGAGATCAGCCGGGATCGCCGTCGCATCAAGAAGAACCTTCATGACGGCAGGCTACCGCGCGCGCGGCCACCCCGTACTCTGAGCCCATGAGCGCAGATCATTCCCGCCCGGCGCACTCCCCTCCCCCGCCTCCCGCACCGCGACCTCAACTGCCACCGGCTCCCGCCCACCGGTCTCGCTCCCGCGGCCCACGGGTGGGCATGGTGGTGGAGCAGCTGTGGCAGCCCGTCCCCGGGGGCTCGGGGCACCCACATCGTCGAGCTCTCCCAGGCCCTGCGCGCCCGGCAGGGTGCCCGTGGCGGGGATCGCCGCCCACCACCAGGGCGGGCCCTTCGCCCCGGGAGGTCGGTCTGCCGCCCGATGCCGATGCGCTCCTCCCACCCTGCCTCGCACCGCCCCTGTACGAGTCCTGGAACCGTCTGGGGACTGCCGCGGGCCGAGTCCATCCTGCCCAGGCGCCCAGCTCATTCACGCCACGACCTGGGCGCTGCCCCCACCTCGCTGCCGCTGGCCGTCACCGTGCACGACCTGGCCTTCCTGCGCGCGCCCGAGCACTTCACCGCGCGCGGCAACGCCTACTTCAGCCGTTCCCTGGAGCGCGTCATCGCCGAGGCCAGCGCCATCATCGTCCCTCCCAGGCCACCGCCGACGACTGCATCGCGGCGGGGATCGACGCCGCCTCGCCTCTACGTCATCCCGCACGGAGTACGCACCCGTGCCGTCACCGACGAGCAGATCGGGGACTTCCGGGCCACCCGGGGCCCTCACGCGCGACTACATCCTGTGGACGGGCACGCGCGAGCCACGTAAGAACCTGCTGGGACTGCTGCGGGCCTTCGCCCTCCTCATCGAGGAGCACGACGACGCCAACGGCCTCGACCTGGTCCTCGTCGGTCCCGGCCGGGTGGGGCGACGACGCCGTCGAGCGCGAGCTACTGACCCGCCTGGGCGATCGGGTCCACGTCACCGGCAGACTCGACGACGACGAACTGGCGGCCGCCTACAGCGGCGCCCGCGCCTTCTGCTTCCCCTCCATCTGGGAGGGCTTCGGTCTGCCGGTCCTGGAGGCCATGGCCTACGGGGCCCCGGTGGTCACCAGCACCGGGACCTGCATGGCCGAAGTGTGCGGGGAGGCGGGCCTGCTAGCCGACCCCACCTCGCCCTCGCGAGATCGCGGGCCAGCTCACCCGAGCCGTCGGACCGGAGCACGACGACCTGGCCCGGTCCGGCCGCGAGCGCGCCCGACCTTCACCTGGGAAGCCTGCGCCGCCGCGCACACAGAGGTCTACCACGCCCTCATCGGGGGTGCGGTGTGACGCAGCCCGTCAGGCGTCCTTCGGCTCGCGTCGTCATCGTCAACTGGCGCCAGGCCGAGCTGACGATCCGGGCGGCCCGCTCCATCCGTGAGCAGCTGGGAGACGGGGACGGGCTCGTCGTCGTCGACAATGCCTCCGGCGACGGCTCGGCCGAGCGACTTCGCCAGAGGGGACTCACGGTGGTCGAGTCGAGCGAGAACCTGGGGCTTCGGGCACCGGCGTCAACCTCGGGGCCCGGGGCATGGTGGAGGACGTCCTCGTCCTGCTCAACAATGACGCAGTGGCTGAGCCCGGCTTCCTCGAGGCGCTTCTGGCTCCCCTGAGTGATCCGCCGTCGGCAGCGGCTCCAGCCGCGGCGACGGCGCGGATCCTGCTGGCCGGGCCGCTGGAAGCCGGCGGGCCCCTCGACCAGGAGGCCCTCGTCTCGCCGCGTACCGGCAGGTGGATCCGGGTCGACGACGAGGCCGCCACCTGCGGCGAGGGGAGGTCCTGGTCAACTCCACGGGCAACCTCGTGGACGCCTCCGGCAACGGCTACGACCGCGACTGGCTGGTGCCCGCCGAGCAGGAGCACTCCCCAGTGAGGTCTTCGGCCTGTGCGGGGGCGCCTGTGCGATCCGACGTGAGGCGTGGCAGACCCCTGGGCGGCTTCCGCGAGGACCTGTTCATGTACTACGAGGACACGGACCTCTCCTGGCGCCTGCGCGAGCGCGGTTGGCGAGTCGTCTACGTGCGCGAGGCGGTGGCGCGCCACGAGCACGCGTCCTCCTCGGGCACCGACTCACCGATGTTCATTCGGGTCAACGTCCGCAACCGGATCCTGACGGCCGCCGCCCACAGCCCGGCCCCCGGTGGTGATGCAGGCACTGGCCCGCACATTGGTGCGGGCCCTGCGGGACCGCAGCGCGGCCCGGTGATGACAGGGACTCGCCCAGGCGGTCGCCGGCCTGCCGCGCGAGCTGCGTCGGGCGTGCGAGGAGCCACGCGAGACGCCCGTCGAGAAGCCTCTGATTGCGGCAACCGGCTACGCCGACCGCACCCAACGGCTACAGTTGCGTAACCGGGACGTCGTCAGACGCCCCGCGCCCCTCGGCAGTATCGCCACACACGCCGCATGCCCCTCATCGGATCAAGGAGGACCCCACGACATGGCTGGACACGCCGCCCCGATCGCCACGGGTCACCGTGGTGACCCGGACTCGGAATCGTCCCCTGATGCTCACCAGAGCGGTCCAGTCGGTTGGAGCGCAGACCTTCCAGGACCTCGAGCTCGTCATCGTCAATGACGCCGGCGAGAGCGCAGCGGTGGACCAGGCCCCTGGCGAGCGCACCCGAGTGGTTGCGGGAGCGCACCCGAGTGGTCACCAACGAGACCTCCCATGGCCGCGAGGCCGCCCTGGAGGACGGTCTGGCCGTCTCCTCCTGCGAGTTCTTCGCCATCCATGATGACGACGACTCCTGGGAGCCGGGCTTCCTGGCCACCTGCGTGGCTCACCTCGATGAGCACCCCGGCCACGGTGCCGTGGCGGTGAGCTGCGACCTGATCTTTCGAGACTATCGCCGAGGACGCCCTGACCGAGCGCAGGCGAGAGGCGCTGGCACCGGACAAGGAGAGCTGGACCCTCATCGACACGATGGTGGCCAACTACGTGCCGCCGATCTCCCAGCTCATCCGCCGCGAGGTGGCCGACCGCATCGGTCACTGGGACGGCAACCCTGCTGACCCAGGCCGACTGGGACTTCAACCTGCGGCTGCTGGCGACCTCCCCGGTGGGCTTCATCACCGGCGAGCCGCTGGCGCACTGGCACCACCGCGACTCCACCGATGAGACGGTGGGCAACTCCATCGTCGTCGACGCCGTCCACCACCGCATCGACAACCTCGCGATCCGGGACCGCTACGCACGGCAGTCCCATGGAGGGCGACGGGGCCTCAGGCTCCTCCCTCGAAGGACGGTCCCGACCGAGCCGGGCAGAGTCTGGGCCTCATGCTGGTCTCAGCGGAGTACTACCACCGGCCTCGAGCAGAGGATGAAACATCAGGACGCCCAGATCACGAAGCTCGCATGAAGCCATGTACGACCTGCACATCTCGGTCCGACAGGGTCCTGCTCCAGCTCCACGACACCAGGGCGAAGATCGACCACCTGGAGGCCACGGTCAAGCTCTTTCTTCCGCACCGTGGCACAGCACGTCAAGAGGATCGGGCGGCGCTGAGCGACGGCCCCGCCGGTGCCCTCAGTCCTTCTTGGCAACCGTGACCATGGGGCGCGACGGGGAGATCCGTTCGTAGTGAGCGCCCAGGGCCACCAGGCCCCCGGACTCCATGCGCGGCCCGGGGGTGATGTCGAAGGCAGTTGCCTTCTGGTAGGCGTCGATGACGCTGGAGAGTTGCCAGGGCTGGATGGACCCGGAGATGAGGTAGGCGCCCGGACGCAGCATCATCGCGGGGATGGAGACGTCCACGGTCCCTTCTCCCGGCTCGATCGTCTCGGGCTGGAAGCCGTCGTCGAGGCCGTGCAGGCCCCAGGCGAAGATGCCCTCACGGGTGTCGATGGAGCAGCCGAAGACGGGCTTCTCGATCGTCTCCTCGCAGCGGTAGTGCAGCCGGATGGTGGCCTCGTCCCCGGTGCGCATGGAGCCCACCGGCCTGCCCGTGCGGTCGAGCAGCTCGATCCGCGTGATCTGGGCCTCGCCGCTGCCGAAGCGGGTGCCCCTGCCCATCCTTGACCTTCTTGGCGCCGTGGGTGATATCGGAGTACTTGTCAATGACCTCGGGGGCCGCTCCGACCTCCTTGAGCCGGCCGTGGTCGAGCCAGGCGACCTCGTCGCAGAAGGTGCGCATCTGAGCCAGGCCGTGGGAGACGACGACGACGGTGCGGCCGTCCCTCGCGGAACTCGGCGAACTTGTCCATGCAGCGCTCCTGGAACTCCATGTCGCCGACGGCCAGGACCTCGTCGACCAGGAGGATCTCCGGCTCGACGTGGATGGACACGGAGAAGCCCAGGCGCACGTACATGCCCGAGGAGTAGTTCTTCACCGGCTGGTCGATGAACTCCCCGACCCCGGAGAAGTCAACGATGTCATCGAACTTGGCCTCGATCTCCTCACGGCTCATCCCCAGGATGGCGCCGTTGAGGAAGATGTTCTCCCGCCCGGAGAGCTCAGGGTGGAAGCCCGGATCCGACCTCCAGCATGGCGGCCATGCGCCCGCGGGCGGTGATGGAGCCGGAGTCGGGAGCCAGGATCTTGGCGATGCACTTGAGCAGGGGTGGACTTGCCCGAGCCGTTGTGCCCCATGAGCCCGAAGGTCTTGCCCTCCGGGGATGTCGAAGGTGATGTCCTTGAGCGCCCAGAAAGTCCTCGTAGACGCCGCGACTGCGCTGCAGGAATGGCGCCCTTGAGGGACTGGTTGCGGTGGTGGTAGATCCTGAAGCGCTTGGAGACGTCCTCAATGCGCACGGCGGGCGACGCGGAAGTTCCTGGTGATGCAGCCATCTTGAGTCTCAGAGCTCCTCAACGATGCTCGCCGAGTGCCGGCGGAAGAAGGTCAGGCCCACCGTGAGCATGACGACCGCCCACCCCAGACAGGCCAGGGAGACGGGCAGCGACGGCAGGGGCGAAGTCGTACAGGCAGGATCGGAAGGCCTCGAGGTAGGTCTCGGCGGGGTTGAGCCGAGCGATCGTCGCGATGGGGATCGGAGCTCCGTTGATCTGCCAACCGGCGTCGAACAGACGGTTCTGAACCCCTGTTAGCATGGTCAGGGGAAGACGACGCCGGAGGCGTACATCCAGATCTGGTTGAAGATCTGCCACAGGTGGCCCAGGTCCCGGAAGTAGACGGTCGCGATGGACAGGATGAGCCCCAGTCCGACGGCGAACATGCCCGACAGCAGAGTGACGACGACCAGCGCCGGAATCATGAGGAGGACCCCGGGGCCCCCCATGATCATGGCGATGATGACCAGCACGAGCAGCTCGAAGGCGAAGTCCACGGCCAGGGACAGCACCGCGGAGTAGATGAGGACCTGGCGGGGGAAGTAGACCTTCGTGAGGAGTCCCGCAGTTGTTCACGAGGGCGTTCATGGAGGTCATGATGCCGCTGGAGAAGAAGGTCCAGCTGAGCACCCCGATGCCGATCCACAGTGCGAAGGAGTCGATCCCGGAGTTGCGGCCCGGCTCCACGCCTCCGCGGAAGACGACGCCGAAGATGAGGGCGAAGATGGCGATAGTGGCCAGAGGGTTGATGAAGGACCACAGGCGTCCCAGCGTCGTGCCCTTGAACTCGGAGGAGACCGAGCGCTGAGTCAGGCGCAGGGTGAGGTCCAGCGTCTGACGGGCGTCCTCCGAGCGGAGCAGTCGAGACAGCTGCATGGGCTCACACCTCCGTCGCGGTGTCCGGTGGGCGAGCTGTGCAGCAGCCGCTCCCTCCTGGGCGTCGATCCAGTCGCACAGCCGGTTGATGCCCTCGGTGACGCCGACCCGGGGCTCCCAGTCCAGCGTCTGACGGGCACGCGCGGTGTCCGCCCAGGCGGCACGCACGTCACCGTCGCGGAACTGTCCGGTCACGTGCGGGCAGGGGCGCCGTAGTGCTCGGCGATGGCCTGGGCGACCTGCATGATGGTGGTGCGCTCCCCCAGGCCGATGTCGTAGGGGCTGGACGGCGGCCGGGCGAGCGCAGGACACCGGCCACGATGGCGGAGGCGACGTCGTCGATGAAGACGAAGTCCCGCACGATCTGACCGTCCTCGTAGACCGGGATGGACTGACCGGACCTGGCCAGGCGGGCGAAGAGGGAGACGATGCCGGTATAGGGGTTGATGAGGGACTGACCGGGGCCGTAGACGTTCTGAAGCCGGAAGAGCACCGGGGTGACGCCGAAGGATCCGCACCAGGAGGTCACGAGGTTCTCCTGGCAGAACTTGGTGGCGGCGTAGACGTTGGCCGGGGAGGCCTTGACGGTGGTGGAGGACTGGACCGAAGGGGTCAGGCCGGTGAAGTCCCACTGCCCGGCCTCGAGCATCGCGTGGGTGCGCTGGCCGGGGTAGGAGGTCCGTCCCTCGACGTCGACCCACTGCCCCTCGCCGTAGACGGCCCGGGAGGAGGCCAGGACGATCTTGTCCGGGCGGATCTCGTGGCGCACGAGGGCGTCGAGCATCTGGGTGGTACCGACGACGTTGACGCTTGCGTGACGGGAGGCCTCGGTGAGGGACTGGCCGGTGCCGGTCTCGGCGGCCAGGTGCACGATGACGTCCGGAGCGACCTCGGCCAGGATCGAGTCCCAGTCCTCGGCGACGGACACGTCCAGGCGGTGCAGCTCCACGCGCTCATCGAGCTCGGCGGGGCGCTCCCTGGGACGGGTGGATCTGCGGGTGCATGTTGTCCAGGGCCACGACGCGGTCGAAGGCGTCCGCCAGGTCACGCGAGATCGCGCAGCCGATGAATCCGGCACCACCCTGTCACAAGGCAGGTACGGGTCACGAGAGTCTCCCTTGGGTTGTCGAGTCGGGCCGACGGAGCGCTGACGAGGCACACCACGACCCTCACCACTATTCTCAGCGCTGCCAGAGCCAATAGTGCCAGCAGATGCCGTTGCCTTCGACACGCCCAGGGGTCGTAGGCCACTCGCGAGCCGTGCTGACCGCCGGGCCCGTCCCCGGTGCGGGTCAGCGTTCAGCCTCGGAGACCTCGGGCCGCCAGCTCATGCCTTTGAACGCCTTGGTGAAGAAGTTGATGACGGCATCGGTGACCTTCACCAGCGCCACCGACAGGGCGAAGATGATGACGCACTCGGCGGCCAGCAGCATGTAGCGCTGAATGGGGTAGAAGCCGGCGACGTCGATCTTCTCAAGGACCTGTTCGATCACCACGTGGTGGACGAGGAAGATCGGGTAGGAGTACGTGGCGATGAGACTGACAACGGCCCGCACCGGCTGGATCGCCACGTAGCGGCAGGCCACCACGAGGATGAGGAAGACCGAGATCCCGACGATCGTGGTAGCCACGTCCTCGGGGATCCTCCCGGGGAACATGGCTGAGGCGGCCAGAACCGCTGCCGCCGGAAGCACCACGGCCCCGTGTAGCCGACGGATGTAGAGGACGAGGTAGCTGCCGAAGGCCAGCTCGGGAAGACGCGTGGTCAGCACCGCGGCGGAGGGGTAGGCCGGGAAGTAACGCGACATGATGACGATGGTGGCGGCGTAGGCCACGAGGAGCACGGCTCCGGTGATGACCGGGAAGCGGTCAATGGCCCACAGCAGCACCGGGAAGACGACGTAGTACAGGAGGATGAAACCGAGGAACCACTCGCCCAGCAGGTACATCGTGCGGGCAGTCGAAGGCCTGAGGCGAGTCCGTCAACTCCCCAGCACCGTGAGAGATGAAGGACTTCGCTGGGGCTGCGTTGGGCAGTCTGCCCATTGAGAGCGAGGAAGTAGGGCGAGCGTCCCCAGGACCCAGGCGGTCCAGAACATCGGGTAGATGTTGAGGAAGCGCTTCCAGTAGAAGCGTTTGAGGTTGATCGGCCGCCGGTAGGTGAGGGTCAGGGCCGCCCCGGAGATGATGAGGAACAGGGAGACGCCCAGGGCACCCACGTAGATGCCGAAGGGCTCGAAGGTCAGGACGTACCCGCCGCCGTGATCGCTGGGAGGTGGGCAGTTGAAGTGGGTGAGGACGATGAGCAGGGCGGCCAGGGCTCTGAATGAGGTCCAGGTAGAAGATCCTGGGTCCTTGTCCTCGCAGTGCTGTGCCGGTTTCGTTGTCATGTCCGGCATGCGCAGCACGCACCCGATACTCAGGAGACCTCGCAGCCTTGCGGTAGACGCGTCTTCAACGGCCCCTTTGAGACCGGTTGGCACGGCACGCCGGAACCCCACTGATTCAGCCGCCCTTGAGCCATTGCCGGGTCGTCGGCGGGGACTGGATCATCTGCACCATCTGCGTCTCCGTGGCCCTGCCCCAGCGGTCAGCGATGGCGGAGGTGAGGTCACGCACGTAGAAGGACAGGTTCGTCAGCTCGATGCGGGCGAAGGAGTCGGAGAAGAGCCAGCCGCAGTAGTAACCGGCTCCCCTGGGCCACGTAGCCGTGAGCGCGCTCGATGGCGTGCATGATGGTGCCGTCGATGTCGCAGGGGCTCGGGCGGGAACTCCTCCCACTGCCAGTCGTGGTCGAACAGCGGCTTGAGGGCCCTTGGGACGGAACCAGAACATGGAGCCCAGCGGCGCGACGGGCTCCTTGTCCGGGTCGAGGGGGACATGGATCCCCAGCTCGCGCAGGAGTGCCTCGGTGCGGTCGAAGTTCGGGCCCCAGCCCAAGGTGTAGACCGGGAAGTAGTCGGCGTGGTTCGGGCGGCGTGGGGAGCCAGGAAGCCCAGGCGCGGCTCGGCGTCGAAGGTGGCGATGACGTTCTTGACGAAGTCGCGCGTCGGCAGCAGGTTCTCGAAGCACTTGTAGGCGAAGCCGTCACCCACCGAGTACGGGGAGAGCTGGGTGACCTTCTTGTCGTGGGTGTAGCACACGACGTCGTAGTTCTGGACGACGTCCTTCCACCCCACGAGGAAGGGGCCGACGTCGCGTCCCCGGTTCTCCACGAGGCGCACCTCGATGTTGAAGGGAAGCCCCTGGCAGGCGGCCTTGACCTGCTCCACCTTCTCCGGGGCTGGAGGTGCTCAGGAAGATGTCGATGCCCTCGGGCATGTTGCGGATGTACTTCCAGCGTCGGGCTCGACCAGATCCATGTAGTACAGGTGCGCGATGAGGGCGACCTTCTGCTGCTTGGGCTCGCGGGATGACGGTCTGCGTGGGCAGGACGTAGGTGAGCTGGAGGTTCTTCACCAGGTCCGCCATGTTCATCGGAGCGCAGGGCGTTGTCCCAGATGAGGTCTGACATCGAAGTCCGTGTGGTCACGCAGGTAGGCGTAGAGCTCGGCGCTGGGACTCGCCCACGGACTGGCGCAGGACGTCGTCGTAGGGGCGGAAGAAGGAGCGGCGCTTGAAGATCGGGCAGCGCTTGTCCCGGATGACCTCGACCGGGGCGAAGAGAATGGGGCTGAAGTTGAAGCCCTCCATGTCCTCGGTGTTGACGTAGACGTCGGAGGTGAAACCGAGGCGCTCAAAGCGCTGGGTGAAGGGAACCTCGTGCATGCCCACCGACTGCTCGTAGCCGTTGATCTCGGGCATCTCGTCCCAGTAGTCCTGAAAGGCCTTGGAGGTGACCAGGGAGCGGCGGTAGGCGTGGAAGTGGGACTGGAGGTGGCGGGGAAGATAACCCTCTTCGGCATAGCCGAAGGGGTCGAAGGGGACCTCGTGGAACCAGGTGATGCCCCAGAAGTCGATGTTCCGACGGGCCATCTCGCTGAACATCTCCTTGAAGGGGTAGACCGGCCCCATGATGGTGGCGTTGAACAGCACGACCTCATCGAACTCGGAGAGCCTCTCCCAGCCGTGGCTCTCCATGGCCGTCTTGTAGGCCCAGACGTCCAGTCCCTCGTTCTCCCGCAGGATGATGTTGTCCGTGAAGGCGCCCAGCTTGGCGTAGCTCTTGGCCGTCAGCTCGCCGTTGACGACGATGGTCAGCTCGGAGAGGTTCTTCACCATATCGGCGAGCAGAGTCTCCACGTAGGAGTCCACGACGCCCTGGGCGTCGAAGAAGAAGAAGATCCCGAGTCGCTTCGGGTCCTCGCCAAGCGTTGCCATGATGTCCCTTCTAGACAGTGGTTCAGAGCCGCTCACTGCGGCAGAGGAGAAGAGCGGGGACGATACTGGGTTTCACCTGAACGCGTCAGCCTCGCGCTCGATGCGAGGATACGGCGGATCTTCGTCGGATCGCCCCATACGCCGGGCGAGTCGTAGGGGCCGATCCGGGAAATGCCCCGTACTCCAGGGTGATGCCCAGGTCGTTGTCCCGGATGTAGGCCTCGACGCGCTCGGCCAGGGTCATGGGCTCACCGGTGCAGGCGTTGATGATGCCGTCGACCTCGGTCTGGTCCACGATCGCGGCGATCTGCTCGCCCAGGCCGTCCACGGAGATGAAGTCGTAGCGGTTCTTGCCGGTGGTGAAGGGAAGGTGGTGCGCCCCTCCTCGGCGGCGGCCAGGAGCTTGGAGAAGATCGAGTTGCCGAACTTGTCGTCTCCGACGATGTAGTAGGCGCGGATCCACTGAGCGATGGCGCCGTGGGCCTGGGCGGACAGGAAGGTGGCCTCGCGCAGGGCGTTCTTGGCGATGCCGTACAGCGAGGCGGGAGCGCAGGGGCGAGTCTCATCGATGGCGCCTCCCAGTAGCCGACCTCATGCATGGTGCCCATGACGGCGAGCTGGGGCAGGCCACCGGCGTAGAGGTTCTCGATCAGGTGGAAGTGCTTGGCCAGGTCGTCCAGGTGGGCGTGGGAGGCGTGCTTGAAACCGTCGCGCCAGGCCATGTGCAGGACGACGTCGGGGCGCCCCATCTGATCGTAGATGTCCGCGTCGCCCGGAGAAGAGGTCCAGGTGGACCTTCTCAGCCCGCTCGTCGACGCCGTCGAGCCGCAGGTCGAGGGCCTTGACAGTCAGGCCCCGCTCCAGCAGTGCGGTGACGACGTGGCGGCCGATGTAGCCGCCGGCTCCAGTGACGAGAACTGTCTGTGCCATGGACCGGGATCCTAACAGGTGGGGGTCTCACGATGAGGCGGAGGGTGGAAGGGCGGGATCCCGTCACGCGTCGGAGGCGGGCCGGGCGGATCGCCGGGGGCGCAGGCGCCCGCCGAGGGATCTCGCCGCTCCCTTGACGCCATCGGTGATGCCCTTCGCCCCACCAGTGACGTAACGGTATGCGGGTTTGAGGGCGCCCGCCATCTCAGGGGTGATGGACATCGACGTAGGAGCGCACTCGCGGCCCCAGGCCCGGCCCGGGGCCCGAACCGGGCCTGGAGGAACCTGACCTGCTCGTCGGTGTAGGCCGGCAGGTCCGCGGTGACGGGCCCGCTGCTTGTAGGCCAGGGCGCCGTAGAGCCGCCCGGCCCAGGTGGGGGTGAGCACCTCGCGGGGGTGGAAGCCAGCTGGACATGGCCGCGTAGACGGTCAGCAGCTCGAGCACCTCGGCGGCGCGGGCGCGCTGCAGACGCCGCACCGACTGCTCGGGGTCGGCGGCTGCCTGCTCGGTCAGCCGCACCAGCTCCTTGGCGCCCTCGCTCAGCGTGCGCAGCGCCTCGGGGCGAGCCAGGAACATGGCGCCGACCGGCATCGCCGGGGCGATCGGGTCCAGGGCCGCCGTCAGGCCGAGCCGCCGGGACAGGGCCTCGGCCGCGCCGGCCAGGCCGTCCCACTGGGGCCCGCCGTGGGGCCGGCCGATGTGGCAGGCGGCGGGCATGACCACCCCGAGGCTGGGGTGAGACTCGAAGAGGTCGATGAGACCCGCCACGTGGCCCGGCGAGTCCAGCAGGCAGTCGAGGATCTGGCGGCGGGCGACGTCGTCAGCCCCTGCTCGGGACCGTTCGACGGGGCCCGCCGTGATCCTCAGGACGAGGTCCAGTCACGCCGTCATCGCCGCCATCACTGTCACCGTCGGCATCGCCGATCCGTCGCCACTGGAGGCGGCGGGACGCCCGGGGATCCCACAGGTCGTCGCACTCGGTGAGGAAGGCGATGGTTCCGCGCGGGATCGAGGTCGCGCACCGCGCGGAAGGGTGACAGCCGTGTCCCCGCCGCCCCGTCCTCGTCCACTGGGCGGCGGCCGGTGACGCGCTCCAGGTCGGCGGCATCCAGCGGTTCGGGTGAGGTGACCACCACCCGCCAGTGCGCCGGCAGGCTCGCCAGGCGCTCGAGCAAGACCGTCCGCCTCGGCGCGCTCGATCCCCTCCCCTGCTGCCGGGACGTGCACGACGACGCAGCCCGAGGGCTCCGGCGTCGACAGCGTCGGGGCCGGGCTCGGTGACCCGGAGGGCGGACTCGGTCACGACCTCGGTGAGCCCTGCGTTGACGATGAGGTCACGGGCGGCCGCGGTATGGACGACGTCGGACAGAATGAGGTCCTCGCTGTAGCCCGCCTGTGCAGCGGCCTTCAGCAGGTCCCCGCCGACGACCGCCTGCCGGTCCTGGTGAAGGGGATCGTGGAAGAACGCCCGGCGCTTGAGCAGGGGGCAGCCATCGGCCAGCAGTGCCGGGGCCTCCTCGATGGCCGGGTTGTCCGAGTGGTAGCGGTCCACGGGGAAGGCGACCTCGTAGGAGTGACCGATCCCGGTGAAGTGGTCGGTGAAGCGCGACTCGTGCCACTGGATGGAGTCGCGGTAGGAGGAGACCGGCGGCATCTGCTCCCAGTACTCCCGGAAGGCCGGGTCCGACAGGAGCCGGCGGCGCACCGCGATCCAGTGGGACTGGATGTGACGGGGCAGCTCGCGCTTGGCGAGGAAGGGGTGGGGGCGCATGACGCCGTGCTCGGTCATGCCCCAGAACGAGATGTCGCGCCGGCTTGCGGTCCGGGTGAGGACCTCCTCCCAGGGTCGTAGCGGCGCGTAGTAGGTGTGGTTGGTCAGGATGAGCTCGTCGAAGTCGGCGAGCCGGTCCCAGCCGAGGTGCTCCAGCCCGGCCCGGTAGGCGCCGACGTCGAGCCCCTCGTTGGGGCGCTCGAGGATCCTCGTCGCAGGAGGCCTCCAGCCGAGCCCGGTCGGCATCATCGACGGGAGAGTTGGAGACCACCAGGATGTGCTCCGCATGGGGGCGCAAGGAGGCCAGGGCATGGACGACGTAGTCACGGACCCGATGATGAGAATCGAAGTGGAAGTAGACGATTCCTCGGTTCATGTGGCGGCCCTTCCCGGCAGGCTGGTCGACGAAGGCGGTTGATGAAGAAACAGCGGGGCGGCCAGTGTCTCATGCACTCCTGACCGCCCCGCCGCGCGCCTCGATCCGATATCAGCCGATCGTCGCCGTTCCCGTGGGTGAAACGGATATCCGTCCCTTCTCGAAGGTCTGGGTCACGGTTCCGTCTGCTTGGCGGACCTCATAACCGACGGGCAGCCCCATCTTGGAGCGTTCCCCACCAGCAGCGGTCCAGGCCGTCAGGATCGCCCCACGCACGAAGCTGGCCTTGCCCCCGGAACGCCAGTAGGCAACACCTCCCTCGAAGCTCTGACGGAAGCTGCCACCAGGACCGCTCACCACACCGCTGCGCGGGTAACCCATCGAGCCCTTCTCGTACCAGTAGCCGCCCCAGGCACTGAGCACCGGCTCGGCCACGAACTGCGCCCCGGTCGCCCGGGTCCAGTACGCCACACCGTGCTCAAAAACGCTGATACACCCCACCCTTGGACGAGGCGATCTCACTGGTCGTGGGCAGCCCCATCTTGGAGCGCTCCCCACCAGCAGCGGTCCAGGCCGTCAGGATCGCCCCACGCACGAAGCTGGCCTTGCCCCCGGAACGCCAGTAGGCAACACCTCCTCGAAGCTCTGACGGAAGCTGCCACCAGGACCGCTCACCACACCGCTGCGCGGGTAACCCATCGAGCCCTTCTCGTACCAGTAGCCGCCCCAGGCGCTGAGCACCGGCTCGGCCACGAACTGCGCCCCGGTCGCCCGGGTCCAGTACGCCACACCGTGCTCAAAAACGCTGGTACACCCCACCCTTGACGAGGCGATCTCACTGGTCGTGGGCAGCCCCATCTTGGAGCGCTCCCCACCGGCAGCAGTCCAGGCCGTCAGGATCGCACCACGCACGAAGCTGGCCTTGCCCCCGGAACGCCAGTAGGCAACACTCCCTCGAAGCTCTGACGGAGCCGCCACCAGGACCGCTCACCACACCGCTGCGCGGGTAACCCATCGAGCCCTTCTCGTACCAGTAGCCGCCCCAGGCACTGAGCACCGGCTCGGCCACGAACTGCGCCCCGGTCGCCCGGGTCCAGTACGCCACACCGTGCTCAAAACGCTGATACACCCCACCCTTGGACGAGGCGATCTCACTGGTCGTGGGCAGCCCCATCTTGGAGCGCTCCCCACCAGCAGCAGTCCAGGCCGTCAGAATCGCCCCACGCAGGGTCACGGATCCCGGGGCGGTCGACGACGCCGAGCCGCCATCGATCTGTGTCTGCGCGATGGAGCGGATGGCGCTGAGCTTGGAGTAGCCGACGTTCCCGGGGCAGGTGGTGTAGCCGACATCCCGGTGCCCCAGGATCCGGGGCATCGAGATGGTGGAGCCCGCCTGGTAGCGCTCAGTGGTCCACACGTGCAGACCCGCGTGGCCGTTGGCGTCCGCGATGCCGGCGCGCTTGAAGAACCATCCGGCCATCCTGCCCACCGCGTTCAGCTGAGCATCCGAGGGACTGACGCTGCTGTAGTCGCCCATCATGGACAGGCCCATGGTGCCGGTGTTGACGCCGCGGGCGTGCGCTCCGACGCTCATCTCGCCGGCGGGAGCGGCCACGGAGCCGGAGCGTCCTTCGAAGACGGTGCCGTACTTGTCGATGAGGAAGTTGTAGCCGATGTCGCCCCAGTCCAGGGTGACCGCGTGGTAGTAGTAGATGCCCCGCACGATGGAGGCGGACTGCCCGGCGGAGTAGTTGTTGGTGCCTGCAGTGTGGTGGACGACGACGTGACCGGCGTCCTCGTAGTCGGGGTCCCAGCTCATGTAGGAGGGGTTGGCGCCCCACTCGGCTCGGGTGGTGACCGGCACCGGCAGCCCGTTGGCGGTCGTCCCAGCCGGCAGCAGCAGCCGGCACTGAGACCGGCACAGTGGCTGGGACATCGGCTGGCACAGCGCTCGGACAGCGCCGTCGTGGTCGACACCGCAGACGTGGTGGATGCCGTCGCCAGCTCCGGAGCCGACAGAACAGCCGGCCCACCGACATCCCCCGACACCGTCCCGACCGGGCCCGGGCTGCCAGGCGGCTGCCTCCTCGACGACCGGTGTCGGCGTGGGCCTCGGTGGTCGAGACGTCACCCGAGTCCAGGACCTCCTCGCCCTGGGGCTGGGAGGGACGAGGACGAGTTTTGAGCCCAGCGGGCAGTGAGCCCCGACGACGGAGGCCTGGACGGCGTCGGCCCCGCCGGTGACGAACTCACCGGTGCCGGCGGTCTCGCGGTCGTCGCGCCCGGAGTCAGCCGCCTCATTGAGGTACCAGGGAGACCAGGTGCCGTTCTCGCGAACGCGCAGGTAGATGCGCACGCCCTCGGGAAGGTCCGCGCCGCCGGCCCAGGTGAAGCCCGCAACGAGGAAGCGGTCCACCTGAAGCGGGATCGGTCAGGAGGGCGGCATCGGCCTGCAGGGTCGGTCGCAGCGGGCAGGACGGAGGGACCCGACCGCCGGTCGCCAGCGCCGGGAGCACCGAGACACCGTTGCCGCCGCCCGAGCGCTGGTCCTTGGGCCGACGGCGTCGACGCCTCCGGACCGTGCGGGGCGTCGCCACCGGTACCCGACCCAGTACCAGGCCGGGCGTCACCAGTGGCACCCGACCCGGCATCAGGCCGAGAGCCACCGCTGGTGCCCGACCCGGCATCAGTCCCGGGCGCCACCACTGGCGCCCGACTCGATGGGCCGGGCGTCGTCGAGACCCGACTGGGCGATATCGGTGGCCTGTCCGCCGGAGGTGGTCAGGTCGAGGATCTGAACCGGAGCGGGACTGTCGGCCTGGCCGGCGGAGCCGGCAGCATGACCGGAGGCGCTGCCCGGGCCACCGGGGTCACCGGCCTCAGGTGCGGCGACGGCCACGGGGACCAGGCCGGACAGAGGAGCGGGGCCAGAGCGGCCAGCCCGACAGCACGGTAGACGAGTGCGGACACGAGGACGAGGGACTTTCATGGGGTTCCTTTGGAGGTGAATGCCTGCCGGCGTCGATCGGGCCTCACCACCGCAGCCGCCGACGCCGATCCCTCGGGTGGCGGTATTTAATTTCTGAATAGTTTCGAGAGATTAATGATAGTTTACTGATAAAAAAACGGAGACATCTGACATCAGTTCTCGCTCGCAGCCACCCGGACCGCGACACGGACCTCATCTTTTCTTGATAGATCAAGGTTCTTCCGAGATCGTCGATCGAACCGTTGCAATCTGATTTCGCCACCGCGGACGAGATTGTGCGGCAGGACGCCAATGCAGCAGGACGATGGGACCACCCGGGCCTCGTGGGCTCGAGCGAGCTCCCTGTGGCATGATGGCGTCGGCCGCTGACGGGCGCTCAGCGCCCGCAGTTCCCACATATCGGAGCGAGTTCTATGCACGTCCTCATCACCGGAGGCGCCGGCTTCATCGGCGCCAACTTCGTCCACCAGACCCTGGTGCGTCACCCGGACGCCACCGTCACCGTCCTGGACAAGCTCACCTACGCCGGGAACAAGGGCTCGCTGGCCGACCTGGATGACCGTGTCACGCTCGTCGTCGGGAGACATCGCTGACGCCGACGTCGTCGACCCGCTCGTGGCCGAGGCCGACGTCGTCGTCCACTTCGCGGCCGAGTCCCACAACGACAACTCGCTGCGAGACCCCTCCCCTTCATCCAGACCAACCTCGTAGGCACCTTCACCCTCCTGGAGGCGGCGCGGCGCCACAAGACGCGCTTCCACCACATCTCCACCGACGAGGTCTACGGAGACCTGGAGCTGGACGACCCGGCCAAGTTCGAGCCGATGACTCCCTACAACCCCTCCTCCCCTACTCCTCGTCCAAGGCCGGAGCGATCTGCTCGTGCGCGCCTGGGTGCGCTCCTTCGACGTGGAGGCCACGATCTCCAACTGCTCGAACAACTACGGCCCCTACCAGCACATCGAGAAGTTCATCCCGCGCCAGATCACCAACCTCATCGATGGCGTGCGTCCCAAGCTCTACGGCGCCGGTGAGAACGTGCGCGACTGGATCCACGTCCTGGACCACAACGACGCCGTGTGGGACATCATCGAGAAAGGGCCGCATCGGCGAGACCTACCTCATCGGCGCCGACGGCGAGAAGAACAACAAGGAGGTCGTCGAGGCTGATCCTGGAGCTCATGGGCCACGCGCCCGACGACTACGAGCACGTCGCCGACCGCCCCGGCCACGACATGCGCTACGCCATCGACAACTCCAAGCTGGTCGAGGAGCTCGGCTGGGCACCGAGGTTCACCGACTTCCGCTCCGGCCTGCAGGCCACCATCGACTGGTACCGGGACAACGAGGCCTGGTGGCGCCCGCTCGCGCCGAGGTCGAGGCCAAAGTACGCCGCCCAGGGGCAGTAACCGGGAAGCCCTCGTCGCCCGACGGCTCATGATGTGTGGGGTCCCCTGCAGGGACCCCACACTCGTCTCCGTCGCCGGTCCCGGAGCACGTCCCGGTTCGTCCGGCAGACCTCTACGGGCGCGAGACGGCCGGGTAGGCGAGGTATGACAGGCGGGCGGCGTTGGCCCGCGAGTGCCGCAGCCCCGCCTGGATGACCCCCAGCATCATCCACAGGAAACCGAGCGTCACCAGTCCGACGCTCAGGAAGAAGGTGGGGAAGCGGGGGACGTCGCCGAACTTCAGGAAGTGCCCGACAACCGGGATGCCCAGGACGACGGCGACGACCCACGTGAGGAACCCCAAGGTGCCGTAGAAGAGGATGGGGCGCTCATCGCGCACGAGACGCCCAATGAGCCCCAGGATCTTGAATCCGTCGGAGAAGGTGTTGAGCTTGGACTCCGTGCCGGCGGCGCGCTCCTTGAAGCCGACCGGCACCTCGACCTGGGGCACGCGCAGAGTGGCGGCATGAACCGTCAGCTCGGTCTCGATCTCGAACTCCCGGCTCATGGCGGGGAAGGACTTGACGAACCGGCGCGAGAAGACGCGGTAGCCGGAGAGCATATCGGTGACGTGGGTCCCGAAGACCCGGGAGGTCAGGCGGTTGAAGGCCTTGTTACCGGCCTCGTGGCCGGGGCGGTAGGAGCTCTTCTCCTGCACGTCACGGCGAACGCCCAGGACGTGGTCGTAGGGCCCCTCCAGGAGGGCCGCGATCATATCGGGCAGGGCGGCGGCGTCATAGGTGTCAATCACCATCGATCATGACGTAGATATCGGCCTCGACATCGGCGAAGGCCCGGCGGACCACGTTGCCCTTGCCCTTGCGCTCCTCACGGCGAACGATGGCACCGGCGGCGGCCGCGACCTCGGCGGTGCGGTCGGTTGAGCAGTTGTCATAGACGAAGACGCGCATCGTGGGAACGGCCGCCAGGAGGTCGGCGACGACCTTTGCGATCGCGCCCTCCTCGTTGTGGCACGGGACGATCGCTGCGATATCGAGCTTGGAGAGATCCACCTGGTTCCAATCAGGACGAGTGCTGAGTAGGGGCTATTCTAGCGGCACTCCGCTGCGAGCCCGGCGATCGTGTGAATGATGCCGGTGCTGAGGCGCTTTCTCATGTGCCCCCGGACTGGAGATCAACGCCCGTGCCACTGTGCCTACCGCCCCTGTTCCGCTCCGCCTCCCCGATCCGACCGGTCCGAGGACCTGACGGAGGGGAAACCGTCACCTGCGGCGTCGGGCAGCGGCCTCGATTCTCTTCGCGGCGGCCTTCGCAGCGGTGGACTCGCCTCACAAGTGGTGGGGCGGGTCCAACGGGCCACCGGCCTGCTCCAGGAGGGCTCCTTCAACCCGGTGCGTCTCCTGGTGGCGCTGGTTCTCAGCGGCGCCGCGTGCTGGGGGCTCCTGGCGCTGGTGGATCTGGCCGCGCGGCGCAGGAGCCGCCGTTCGCAGGAAGTCGGAGCGCAGCCCGGGCGCGGGTGGAGGGACCGCCGTCGGCTGGCACTGCTGGCATTCCTGATTCCGCTGATCTGTTGGTCCTCCTGTACGCGCACCTGTGGCCGATGGCCTCGATGAACGATCACGGCCTGGATCCTGAGGGATCCGATCGGGGCAGGGGCTCCAGCACCCGATCACCTACGGGACTTTCGATCGGGGTCCTGTTCCGTCTGGGACGCCTGGTCGGGAGGCGATCTGACCGGCGTCGTGCTGCTGTCGGTGGGGCAGATGCTGCTGTGGGCGGCCTGCGTGAGCGGCGTCGCGGTCTTCCTGGACCGTCAGGGGCGCCTCGCGCCGGGTGACCGGGCTTCTCATCGCCTACTGTACGCTCATGCCGCTGGTGGCCGACTACTCCTTCGCCGTGGTCAAGGACGCGGCCTTCTCCCTGTTCACCACCCTGCTCATCCCGGTGCTGCTGGTGGTGCGCGCCAGTGCCGGGCAGGTGCTGATGAGCAGGCGCGGCATCGCGGTGGTGGTGGCGGCACCGGCGGGGTTCGCGCTCATGCGCAACAACGCTCTGCCGGTGGTTCTGGTGATCCTGGCGCTGATGGTGTGGTGGTCGCGGGCGCACCTGCGCCGAGCGCTGGTGGTCAGCGCCGTCACCCTGGTCATCATCGTCGTCCCCACGGCTGCGACGGCGCAGTCCCAGCACGCCAAGGAGGCCCTGGGGATCCCACTGCAGATGATCGGCTACACACTGGTCCACGACGCCGACTGCCTGCCGTCGGCAAGCCGGCAGGTCTTCGACAACGTCCTGGAGCCCGAGGTCTGGAAACAGGTCTACCGGCCCGCCAGCGTCGACCCGACCAAGGACTCCCCGACCTTCAACAACGCCTACCTCGACACGCACCGCGGCCAGTTCCTCTCCGCATGGGGGCGGGCCTGGTGGCCTGCCCCCGCCCCTTCGTCACAGGATTCCTCGTGCATACTGCCAACCTGTGGCGCTTCGACGCCGACCCGATCAGCACCGATGGGCAGTCCCTGCTTCATCTCCGCGGTCTCGAACTACCCGGCCGGCCGGGACCGACTGATCGGGACTACGCCAACGCCGGCGTCATCAACCACTCGCTCCTGCCGCAGCCGCTGCAGCGGGTGGCGGGCACCGCCGTACGGGTCATGGAGGCCACGCCGGGTCCGGGAACCTGGATGTGGGTGGTGGCACTGAGCGTGGTCGGGTTCGTCTACGCCGGGCGGCGAGTGGGTGGCGATCTACGCCCCTGTGATCCTGCTGTGGGCGACGCTCCTGATCGCGGCGCCCACCGTCACACCGTTCCGCCACATGGTGCCCATCATCATGGTGGTGCACCGATCGGCCTCGCCATCCTGCTGGGCACCGACCGAGCCACCTGGGAGCCGGCACGGCTGAGTAGTGCGCGTTCCCGTAGGAGTCCCAGTCCTGAATCCATGTGAGGAGAACCCCGTGATCCGTATCATCGCCACGTTCCGTGTCCGTTCCGACGCCGCTGAGGGAGTTCCGCGCGCACTTGCCGGCGAGCCTCGTGGAGGGCTCACGGGCCGAGGACGGCAATCTCGCCTACGACCCTGTGCGTGGCCAGGACGATACCGCCTCTTTCGTCGTGCTCGAGACCTGGCGCGACGACACCGCGATCGAGGCCCACAACGCCTCAGCGCACTTCACCACCCTCGTGCCTCGGATGGTCGACCTCTGCGCCGAGCCACCGTCAGTGGTCCAGTACACCGAGGTCTGAGCGCAGAACGCCTGGGCCCGTCAGTCGCAGGCGGTGATGCGCCACAGGGAGGCGCTGCCCTCGGAGTCGACGAGCCTCGAGCCCCTCGCTGGGGATCTGGGTCAAACGCGCGTCCCAGCGCAGGGGGCGGCACCTGTCACGGAGCCCGAGGCCGTGGCGTCCGAGCTGCTGTAGAAGTAGCGCACGCCCAGACGGTTGAGGAGCGCGCAGGTCTGGGAGCCCTTCTGCCCCAGGGCGGGCCAGGCAGAGGCGAGGGCGGCCCCCGGGGTTCCCGGTGCAGTCTTGTCGCGCGTCGGGTAGACGACGTGGACACCACCCAGGGACCACAGGTGGGCCGCCCCCCTCGATGGCGCCCCGAGGACGACCGCGTCGTCGGGCAGAACGCTCCCCGAGCGCCGGATGAGCGTGATGGAGTCCTTGGTCAGCAGAGTCCCGTACTGGATGCGCCGCGGGTCGTAGACGGAGGCGGCGAGGTTGCGCTCCAGGGGCGTCCCTCGCCGCCACCGGCAGGAGCACGAGCGCTACCAGCATGGCGGCCGCCGCCCGCTCCGGCCGCAGCCCGCTGACCCGCGAGGCAGTCCGGCGCAGCACCTCCCACAGTCGTCGTCCGGGTCGCCCGGCACCAGCCTGTGCCAGGAGGACGAACGCAGGCAGGATGGCGAGCGGAAGGATCCGGGCCTTCTGGAGGTACCAGGGCGCTCCGAGCTGACGGCCGGCCCACTGGGGTCCGCCCACCAGGACCAGGAGGAGCAGCGACAGCAGCCACATGATGAGCCAGGGGCGCTGATCTCGCCGCGATCGCGCCGCCCATGCCGCTTCCAGGGTGAGCAGGCCGATCACGATGCCGATGGGCACGGTGGCCCCCGGAACCGTCCCCGTACATCGGCAGATCGATGATCGCCTGCCCCAGGGTTGCCACGGCACCGGCCACTCCCCGGCGGGACGCCGGTAGCCCAGGACGGAGGCCAGGGAGCCGCGCATGAACCAGGTCCCCGTGGCCAGGACCAGCATGGCCACGACCGCCCCTGCTGCAAGGAGGGCTCGACCGCCCCTGTCTGGTGGTGCTGCGACGCCACAGGAGACGACGGCGTCGGCCAGGAACGGGCAGGGGTCAGGACGGCGAGGTTGAACAGGCCGGTGCCGTGCGCGGCCACCACGCCGCCGGCCGCGGCCAGAGCGAGCAGGACCAGCACCAGAAGGAGACGCCGTGAGCCGGTTCCCCTGACGCAGCAGGTCGTAGAGCACGAGGACGCCGGAAGCCCCAGAACGCTCAGGGCGTAGGGCCACACCGTCAGGGACGTCATTGGAAGCAGCGGGAAACCCACCACCGCGGCACTGAGCGCGAGCACCGCGGCGACTGCGCAGGTCCGTTGCCGCCGGCGGGCTCCGTCCGCCCCCGGTTCCCAAGCGGCGTCAAGACCCGGCTGACCCGGGCGAGCAGCCCCAGCAGGCTCAGCGGCCAGGCCGCCGCAGTGAGGGCAGGACCCCGCGGTGCTGACCGGGACCGGCCGCCCGGCGCCAGCGCCAGAGCCCCGTGCCAGACCGTGGGGTAGTAGACGGCACGACCGGAGTAGAGGGCGGAGAGTCCCCCAGCATTGAGGCGTTGCCTCCTCGCGGATGGCCGCCACCGCATTGAGGTGGAAGGTGGCGTCGAAGGTTTGTGCAGGGTAGGCGGGGCCGGGCAGGACGGACAGAATCGCCCCTGCCGGCACGACGACGGCAACGATCAGACCACCGGCCAGGATCATCCGCTCGGCCCGGCCCAGCGGCGCCGCTCGTCGCACGCGCTCAGGCGGTGGGCCGGCGATCAGACGCGCCATCAGTGCCAAGGCGACCGTCAGGGCGGCGATCACCGCCCACCCCCAGGGGCGCCAGGGCAGCGCAAGGGCGTGGGCGAGGATCTCCGCCGCCCGATGATCGCCGAGCCGAGCGCAGGAGCCACCGCCAGCGACGGAGCGCTCGCCAGGCGCGCCGAGCGCCCCACGATCCAGCCGGGCATCAGCAGCAGACCGGCCACGACGAGCGTGGCGGCCGCCAGGATCCAGCCGGAGTCTCCGGCCCAGGCCCCGCCGCCACGCTCGCAGCTCATCCCCTGCTGCCGACCTCAGTGCGCCTCCGGAGTCACTCGCCTCCGCCGATGGTCAGACGCGGCACACCGGCCCACTTGGCGGCATCGGTGGCGCGACGGCCGTCCAGCAGGAGGCGCAGCCCGGGCAGGTCGGCAGCGGTGAGCTCGGCGTACTCGGGGGTGGTCGGCCTGGACGATCGCGACGTCGACCTGCTCCCCCAGGTGGTAGGGGGTCCAGCCGAAGTCGGACAGCTCGTCGTCGGTGTACATCGGGTCGTGAACGAGGACCTCGGCGCCGGCCTCACGCAGGGCCTCCACGGTGGGGAAGACGCCGGAGAAGGCGGTCTCCCTTGACCTTGCCACGGTAGGAGGCGCCCAGCACGACGACGCGCAGGCCCCTTGAGCGAACCGAGGACCTCAGTGGCCCGGCCCCACCACGTAGGCGGGCATCGTGGCGTTGAAGGTGCGGGCGGTGCGCACCACCGAGGCGTCGGGGTCGGTGGACAGGTACAGGCGCGGGTAGACCGGGATGCAGTGCCCGCCCACCGCGATGCCGGGGCGGTGGATGTGGGGAGTAGGGCTGGGAGTTGCAGGCCCTCGATGACGCGCTCGATGTCGAAGCCGGCCTTGTCCGCGTAGACGGCGAACTGGTTGGCCAGGCCGATGTTGACGTCGCGGTAGGTGGTCTCGGCGAGCTTGGCCATCTCAGCGGCCTCGGCGGTGCCCATGTCCCACACGCCGTTGGGGACGGGGCAGGTCGTCGCGCTCGTCGAAGTCGAGGACGGACTCGTAGAAGGCGATGCCGGCCTGGGTGCCGGCCTCGTCCAGGCCGCCCACGAGCTTGGGGATAGCGGCGCAGGTCGGCGAAGACGCGGCCGGTGAGGACCCGCTCGGGGACTGAAGACGAGGTGGAAGTCGGCGCCCTCCTTCAGACCGCTGATCTCCTCGATCATGGGCTTGAAGCGGCCCCGCAGGGTGCCCACGGGCAGGGGTGGTCTCGTAGGGAGATGAGGGTGTCGGGGGTCAGGTGGGCGGCCAGGGAGCGGGTGGCGTCGTCCATCCAGGCGAAGTCCGGCTCCCAGGTGGCGTCATCGACGAACAGCGGCACGACCAGGACGATCGCGTCGGCCTCCGGGGATGGCCTCGGCGTAGTCGGTGGTGGCGCGCAGGGCGCCGTTGCCGGTGGCGGGGCTCAGCGCGGCGAGCTTCTCGGCCAGGTGGGCCTCGCCGGGGAAGGGCTCGGTCCCGGCGTTGACGGCCTCGACAACGGCGGGGTTGACGTCGACTCCGATGACCTCGTGGCCCTTGTCTGCGTACTGGACAGCCAGAGGGCAGTCCGATCTTGCCCAGGGCGACGACGGCGATGCGCATACGGGTTGGTCCTTCCGACGGATCAGGCTGGAGACTCAGATTGATGCTCAGGTGGCGGCTCGGTGAGCAGCCCTCCGTATGATACGGCGCTTACCATGTCCACATGCACGACTTGGACCGACACGGACCGCACGGACACGACCGCATCCGGATACCGGCTTCACCTGATATCTTCGACGTGGACGCACGGTCCCACGAGTACCGAGTCCCCGGCGTCCTCGTCGCCCTGTCAGGCCAGTGCCACGTGTGGCGCCCGCTTCCGCCCGAGGGCCCGGCGACCTGGAGTCCCTGCGGCAGGAGCAGCCCGGCCGGCGCACCGGGGCGTGGACGCTCATCGAGGCGGGCGACGGCGTCGTGCGCCTGACCACGGATCGCACCCTGCTCCCCACCACCTCCTCTTCACCCGCGCGGGTGACACCTGGGATCATCAGCGACGACCCTCAGGAGCCTGCGTCGACACGCCTCCACCTGGGCCCGCGATGAGCAGGCCGCCGAGGTCTTCCTGCACGCGGGCTTCACGCCGGGGACGCGGACGCTGGCCCGTGAGGTCTACGCCACCCCTGCGGGCTCGGTGGTGGAGCCTGAGGTCCGACGGCACCTGGAGCAGCCGCTCGTGGGAGACCCTACCGTTACGACGCCCTGATCCGATCACGTCACCCTGCAGGAGTTCGCGGATGTCCTTCCGCACCGCGCTCGACACCGCGGTCGAGCGCGTTCTTCAGGAGACCGACGACCGCCGCCTCCTCGGTCCCCTCTCCGGCGGGCTGGACTCCCGGCTGCTGGCCGTCTGGCTGAAGCGCCACGGGCGCCCGTGACGTCGTGACCTTCACCTACGGGGTGCCGGGCAGCGCCGAGGTCGCCATCTCCCGGGGCGTGGCCGAGGCGCTCAAGATGGACTGGTTCACGGTCGACCTGGACCCCACCGAGATGGCTCGCACCTGGGCCGGGCCCGACGGCGTCGACTTCCAGAAGCGCACCTGGGGCCTGACCTCCCTGCCGCACGTCCAGGACTGGTACGCCCTGCTCCAGATGCGGCGGAGCGCCCTGATCGACACCGACGCGGTCTTCTGCCCGGCCACACGATCGTCGGGAACATGCATGACGAGCACCTGCTCGAGGGCGGACCGTCACGCGAAACGACGTGCTCACCAGCGATGGCCCGGCACCACTCGCTGCTCCAGGGGGACCCGCAGCGCGTGGCGCCACCTGCCCCTGCTGCGTCGCGCGGTGGTCCAGGGCGCCCAGGAGCTCTCCTTCCCGATCGGCCGGGGCAAGGACCTGAGCGGAAGCGGGACGCTCCATCCAGGAGCCTCGTGGAGCGGGTGAACCTCCAGGAGCGTCAGGCCAAGTACATCAACGGAGTCCTTCAAGGCCTACGAGGCCTTCGGATACGGCTGGGCACTGCCGATGCTCGACACCGAGGTCTGGGCGCACCTGGCTGCGGGGCTCGGAGGACCTGACCGCCACTCGCGACTGGTACGCGCAGTTCACGGCGGAGGCCTCCGCCGAGGCGACGGGCACCGCCTCGCGGCTCTTCGAGGCGCCGGCCGCACGGATCCCTCGCAGAGCCGCGGCGCCTGCTCATGACGGCAGCCTGACCGTCACCGGCACCCGCACGGCCCTGTCACGAGCGGTCTCCATGAGAACCATGCTGCACCATCCCATGGCCTTCGAGGGCGTTCACGCCCCCATGCCCCGCACCGAGCAGATCATGCGCATGGCTCTGGGGCCACCTCGACGGGACTGTGGCGACAGCTGTTCCTGGACGCGGGACCTGGGGCGCTCACCCCGTCGCTCCCATGGGCTGAGAGCTCGCATCGGCCGCTACCCGGACAACGGGTGGGGCACGGTCCTGATCTGGTCCTGATCGGGAACGCACCTATCGATCGAGAACTGCGCCTCCCGCAGACAGCTGCGGCCCGGCCGCGGTCGTCTGCGGAGAGGTACGTCTCGAGGGAGATCGCAGTCCCGATGCAGACACTGGGCCGCCCTGTTCACAGGGATGCCGTTCATATAGTACACCGTCGCCGTCGGCCTCCATAGGTGGTGGCTGACGGCGCCGTCAAAGCGTCAGCAGACCGTCAGCCGTTGCAGACGTCGATGCGCCACAGCGAGGCCGAGCCACCGCTGTCGATGAGGGTGAAACCGCTAAGAGGTGTCGACCCCTGCAGAGCCCGGGGCGGATCTTGCTGAGCTGGGAGTTGTTGAAGCGGATGTCCTTGTCAGCGTAGAAGTAGCTGGATCCCGTGATGCTGGAGGATCTCGCACACGTGGGGGTCGGTGCGGATCTGCTTGAAGTGCTCGCGCAGATAGATTCCGTCCTGCGTCGTCGGCCGCCTGGCCGGGGAAGACCCACACGCTGCGCATACCGGTGAGGATGGGAATGTATCCCGCTCCAGCCACCGGGTCACCGATCACGACGGCGTCGTCCGGCAGCTCGTCGGGCAGCCGGCGGATCATCGTCGAGCTCGGCCTCGTCCGCGATGAAGCGGGTGTCGCCGAGTACCGGCTGGTAGCCCTCGCGCACGTCGGAGGCGATGGCGTGGCTCCCGACCACCATAGCCGGCGCACAGGGACGACAACGATACAGGCGGCGCCACCCGGGTTCACCATCGAGATCGTCGAGTCCGGAGAGTCCAACGCGGGCGAAGGCGCCGTTGCAGGCCGGAGCAGATCCGCGACGGACCACCGGGGCCAGCCACGTGCGCAGAGCGTCCAAGGCGATGACGACGAGGAGCACGGCCAGGACGGCGGTCATCGCCTTGAGCCGGTGAGGGTTGCGGTAGAACAGGCCGGTGATCGATGAGAGCACCGGGATGGGGGCGATGGCGGCCAGGATGAGGGACATGCTGAGGACCCATGCCACCACGAGCTCCCAGGTCCGCCGCCGCCACAGGCAGATCGCGGCGCCCAAGAGGCTCAGGACCGTCAACGGCATCTCAATCCACTCGATGGCCCAGCCGCCGAAGTAGTTCAGGGCGACGGGGATGAGGAGCTTGGTGGCCGGGGTTGCTCCAGTCCAGCTCGGTGTACCTGCCGAAGTGGTGCTGCTGGGGACCGGGGAGGTAGACGAAGACGACCACGGCGACCACGGCGAGCAGAGCGCCGATCCACCGGGCCGCAGCCTGACCGCGTCGCTCGGAGCGCCAGCTCCTCACCCCTGAACGCACCGCGTAGCACAGGACGATGCCGAACAGCGGCCACAGGAGCATCGCGCCGCCGAGGTGTGAATGAGGCAGGGATCCCGACGAAGAACGGGGATGATGGCGCACAGTGCTACGGCTGCGCGCGCCCAGTGCGCCCCGATGCGGATGCGTTCTGCTCGCGGGCGGCCACCACCAGGAGGGTGCGGGCACGGCGCCAGCACTCGATCGACATGGCGATGACGGCGGGCAGGTGGCCACCGCCATGCAGTAGGGGCCACAGCGCGGCACCGTGGGTGAGCCGCCAGGGGAACACTGAGCCAGAAGCGAGGCGGCCAGCGCCAGGTAGGGGGCCTGGCGGACCTTCGGCAGCGCGGTACGCGCCAGATAGACCAGTCCGAGGTACCACACCAGCGCCACCGCCAGCAGCAGGACGTTGTTGGCGATGAGCGTCTCACGCCAGCTCCACGCGCCCAGGCTGGCAACCTGGTGCCACACGATCGGGTAGAAGCCCGCGTGACTCGTCAGCCCGAACATGCCGGCGTTCGGGCTGAACATCGAGGCGTAGTCCTCGCGCTCGATGATGGCGACCTGCATGTAGTGGTAGAGGGCGTCACCGCTCTGGGAGACGGCGTTCGGCGGGATCGTGAGGATGACGGGCAGGGCGGTGACGGGCCCAGAACCCCAGCACCGTCAGGAAGAGCCGGCGCTCGGCGCGTCCGCCGTCGGTGCGCATGGTCATGCCCTCTCGCTGGTCCTCGGGCATGAGGAGGATCCCCGGGTCCCAGCGGTCGATGAGACGCTTCATCGTGGACGCGGCAAGAGCCAGGATCGCGGTCGTCACCATCACGGGGATCCAGCCCCAGGGCTTCGCCGACGGCAGCCTGGAAGAGCCCGTCGACCGTCAGGATGAGGGCGCTGACGGTCGGGAGCCAGCGCGACGGGGCGGATCCCTCTCATCCCGGCGGCGCGCAGCACGACCCACCCGACCCCGAAGAGCGCCGACAGAAGCAGGACGGCGGTCGGCAGGGTGTTGAACCAGTCGACCAGGCTGTTGGTCACCAACGTTGTTCCTCACTCACTCGACGTACGTCGTCGACCTCGTCGACCTCGTTGCTGCCGTCGCGGCCCCCGGCGGCGACCTCCCTGCACAATGTGGGCTGCGGACTCGCCCTGTGGCGCGCAGCGAGCGGGTGGTCCCTCGACCCAGTCGTGGAAGCGCTGTGCTGTCGCGGCGCGCGCGCCCGGAGGCGGTTTCGGCCTCGTAGACATCCAGCGCCGCACGCATGGCCTCGGCGACCGCCGCCGCATCGTGCTCGGCCGCCCATCCCAGGTCGAAGTCGCGCACGTCCGCGGGCCACCGGCCCGTGACCGGCGAAGAGCACCGGCGTTCCGCATCCCCAGGGCGGAGAGGACCTTGGTGGGGTAGGCGAAGTCGTAGCCCTGCCCGGTTTGATCGACACCAGGGCCGCCACGGCACCCCGCTGCCATACGGCGGCCTCGGCCGCCGGGACCGCCGGGTGCATGATGACGGCGGCAGCGCCGTCGGCCCCCGCGGGCAGCTGGGAGGCGACCTGGGTGATCTCCTGCCAGGCCGACCCCCGTCCCAGGAAGAGAAGCTGGGCGCTGGGGTGGGTGCGGCGCACCTGGGCCAGGGCATGGACGAAGACGTCGGCGCCCTGCCACTCCGAAGCCGTTCCGGCGTAGACGAAGTACGGTCCGCTCAGCCCGATCTCCGAGCGCGATCCCGCTCTGAGGCGGACGGGCCGTGGGCGTCGAAGACGGCGGTGTCGATCCCATTGGGCACGACCCGTATCCGCTGCTCCCAGGCGTCGTCGTCCTCCGCGGCGTTCACGAGCTCGGCCACGGACCGGGCGACGCCGTCGTTCACGGCGATGACGCGGGCGGCCCCGCCGATGGCGAAGGCCTCGAGCATCTCTGACGGCGGACGACGATGTCCGCGGCACCGGTGGAGGCGGCGGCCGCCGACCAGACGTCCGCCGCGTACCACACGTGGGGATCCTGACGCACGGGCCGTCACCACACGGACAACGGCATCCGGTCGTCGGGGGCGGCTCAACGAGGATCGCCTCCGGCCGAGGCGCCGTCAGCAGCCCCAGAGCCAGGGCAGATCGAAAGAGAGATAGGGCACGTAACCGCGCAGGTAGCCCGAGGAGTCCCGCAGAACCGGCCAGCGGGAGACCCGGACCCCGGCGGGATCGGGGTCGCCCTGCGGCGCGTCGGCCGGGGGCGCGGCTGGTGAGGACCCGCACCGCACCCTGTCGGCCACGAGCGCCTGCTCCACGCTGTCGAGCCGGAAGGACGCTGCAGCGGCCTCCGGCAGGTGGATGCGGGTTGCCACCAGGACCCCGCCTCGCCGGCTCGAACGGGCGCGCCGGCGTGATGCCACCCGCTCCCGCCAGCGCAGCCGCTGCACCACCGATGGCTCAGAGCACCAAGAGACGCCCGGAAGATGCCTCGTGCACTCATCGGGTTCCTCCTGCTCGCAGCGTACGGGCCCGGGGGAGCTCACCGGCCCGAACCGCCTGCATGTCGTCGGCGACCGCGCGAGCCCGGCTGAGCCACGTGTGCTCCTCGCCGTAGCTCCTTGGGCCCGACTGAGCGGCCTCGGCGATCTCATGGGGCTGTTCAAGAAGTCCGACGCAGCAACCCGGCGAGCCCTCGCTCGGCGTCGTAGGGAGGGTCCAGCCGGCGTCGGCGGCGCCCACGACCTCGGCGGCCAGGGTCCCCTGAGAGGCGATGACCGGCTTTGCCCACGTCCGAGGTACTCGTAGAGCTTGACCGGGGAGGCGAACTCCCGATACGGGTCCGGCTCGACGAACAGGACACAGGCGTCCGCGCGCTCGTAGAGGGCAGTCAGCTCCTCCCCGGAACGGTGAACGACGTCGATCCGGCCGCCGGCCGCCTCCACCATGGCGGCGTACTGGTCGCCGGGCCGACTCCCCACTGGTCGGGACGGGTGCAGATGGTCAGGCTGGCACCGGGGACGTCAACGACGGCACGAAGGCACTCCTGGAGCCGGTAGTGACCGCCCAGCCCGCCGATGTAGAGCAGGTGGAGTCCGCCGTCGGCCCGGGATGAGGGGCGCCTCGTCGACGATCTCGCAGCCCGGAGGCAGCGGGGCCATCCGGTCCTCGGGGAACCTGGGGACGTGGGCGCCCATACGCGCCGACGGGCAGGTAGAGGCGGTCGATGTAACGGGCGTACCAGGCCAGGTCGTAGCGGTAGACGCATCCCATGGCCGCCGCCATCGCGGCCCCGACTCGTTCGCGGTAGTCGGGGAAGGCCCAGTAGATGTCCCGGTAGAACAGGGACGTGGGCACGCCGTGGCGGTGCATCAGGCGCATGAGCGCCGGATCCACGAAGGGGTGGGGCGGGCAGGTGACGCGGCTCGGTCAGCATGGTGGGGGATGGTCGCGCACTCGGAGTAGAGGAACTCAATACGCTCCCCGCCCTGGAGGCGGTCCCTCAGGGCGCGCAGGCGACGGGAGCGCTCTCGTGCCGAGCCGGTGACGTCCAGAACGGTGTAACCGAGCTCCCGGAAGGCATCAAGCATACGTACGGGGCGAATACCGGAAGCCGACGACGCCTCCCGATCCAGGGGAAATGGGGGCGTGGTAGACGATCGCAGCCATACGGTGCCTCGCCTCCTTTTGGGGGTATCTCAGGGACCAGGCGCGACCGCACCAGGCAGGCAGATTCAAGTGCGCATGATAGTACCATCGGCTGATCACAGTTATGACACGACGTCGGTGGGTAGGAACCATCCAATCGGCTCATGCGGGCGGACCCGGCGCCTACGACTCAACGTCATTTAAGCGCCATTTTAGTGTCGTCTCAGTTTCATTTCAGTGTCAGCCAGACCTGGCGGAGAGGTCTCCGCGCCTGGGCGCCTGGAGAACGGTGGTGGCCGGAGGCGCCCGAGCCATGCGCAGTCACGGTAGAGTCTCGGGTATGCGTGTCATGTCAGCAGTGGGCGCCCGGCCCCAGTTCGTCGAGTTAGCCCCGATCGATGCCGCCTTCCGTGAGGCCGGGATCGAGCATGTGATTGTTCACCGGGCAGCACTACGACCCGATGCTCTCCGATGTCTTCTTCAGCGACCTGGGAATCTCAGCCCCGGACGTCCACCTCGGGGTCGGCTCGGGATCGCACGGCGTGCAGACCGGAACGATGCTCGCGGCCATGGACGAGACCATCGAGACCCACCTCCCCGACTGGGTCCTGGTCTACGGGGACACGAACTCCACGCTGGCCGGGGCCCCTGTCGGCGGTCAAGCTCCACGTGCCCATCGCGCACCTGGAGGCGGGCCTGCGGTCCTTCAACCGGGCCATGCCCGAGGAGATCAACCGGATCCTGACCGACCACGCCGCCGACCTGCTGCTGGCACCGACCGAGGTGGGGCGCCGCCCATCTGGCCGACGAGGGGCTGGCCGATCGGACCGTCGTCGTGGGCGACGTGATGACCGACATCCTGTTCTCGGTGCGAGACTCCGTCGTCGACACCCCTCCCCGTCATGACCGAGCTGGATCTGCCTGAGGGCGGATACTCGCTGGCCACCATCCACCGGGCGGAGAACACCGACGATCCCGAGCGTCTGCGCTCCATCCTGGAGTCGCTGGCGGCGGTCGACCACCCGTGGTCCTCCTGGCCCACCCGCGCCTGGTGGCCAGTGCGCCGAGCACGGCATCGCTCTGGGGTGACTCGGGCACCTGCGGATGCACCCGCCTCTGGCCTATCCCGAGCTCGTCGCCTCGACCCTGCACGCCCGTGGTGTGGTCACCGATTCCGGCGGCCTGCAGAAGGAGGCCTTCCTCCTGCGGGCGCCGTGCACCACGGTGCGTCCTCAGACCGAGTGGGTGGAGACCGTCAACCTGGGTTGGAACGTCCTGGTCGAGCCCGGCCAGGCCCTGGTGCGCGCCGCCTCACGCCCACGGCCGACCGAGCCCGCCGAGGCCGAGGCCCACCCCTACGGAGACGGCAACGCCGCTCACCGGGTGGTTCAGGCCCTCACCGACCACCTGCCCGGCTGATCGCCCCGCACCGGCTCGGGCAGCGAGCATCATGCGCGTCACCATCGTCACCACCTGGTTCCCCACGGGCCGCTCACCGGGTCTCGGGGTCTTCGTGGCACGCCACGCCGCCTCCATGGCGGCCGCCGGCCACGACATTCGCGTCGTCCATCTCGCCTCGGCCTCCGTCGATGACGGCGTACGGCATCGATCGAGTGATGGGTCTGCCTCGTCGTGCGTCTGCCCATGACGCTGTCCCGGCCGCACGAGCTGCTCACGGCCAGGTGGGAGCTGGCAGCCCTCACTGAGGGCAGCGACGTCGTCCACACCCACGCGGTCTCCACCCTCCTGCCCTACGCCCTGGGCCGGCCCCGCCAACCGTGGCTCCACACGGAGCACTGGTCGGGGATCGCCCAGCGCGGCGCCGAGCTCGGCTCCCTGGCGCGGGCGGGCGCTCAGGTGGTCCGCGCCTGGAGCGCCGGCCCGACGTCGTCACCACCGTCTCCGACCAGCTCGCCGCCGACCTGCGGGCCTACCGCCCCCGCGGAGAGATCCTGACGGTTCCCCAACGAGGTCACCATGCCTGAGGAGCCGGCACCGCGCCGGGACGTCGAGCTGGGACGTGACACGCTGCGCATTGTCGGCGTCGGGGGCTCATCGAGCGCAAGCGCCCCGGACCTTGCCGTCCGGGTGGTCGCGGCGCTGGCGGAGCAGGGGCGTGCCGGCCCGGCTGACCTGGGTGGGTGGCGGACCGTTGGCCGATCACTGCACCGACCTCGCTGAGAGCCTGGGCGTCGATCTGGAGCTGACCGGTCAGCCCCCGGGCGATCGGGTCCAGCAGATCCCTGGCCGACAGCGACCTCTTCCTCGTCCCCACGCTCGCCGAGACCTTCTTCCTGGGCGCTGCCGAGGCGGTTGCCGCCGGCCGGCTGGTGGTCACCAGTGACCGGGGGCGCACACCAGCTTCCTGGATCCCTCGGTGACCGCGATCGTCAGTCAGGACGACCCGGCGACGTGGGCCGGGGCGGTGGTCGACGTCACGCAGCGCTGCGAGGGCCCTGACGGCTCGCGACATCCAGGACACGCTGCCCCGGGCCTCTCCCCAGCGGAGGTGGCGCGCGCCTACGGCCACGCCTACGAGACCGCCATCACTGAGTGCCTCGGCGCTCCCGGTGATCGCGTTGCACGCCTGCTCGTAGAGCTCTCGGCAGGCCGTGACGAAGGTCGCCTCTCCGAAAGCGCTGCCGAGCCCGCGCCCGGATCGCCTCGGGCAGGCAGCCCCCGGCCCGGATGGAGTCAGTCACCTGGGCAGGCGCCTCGGTCAGGGAGGCGACCAGGGCGTCATCATCTCGCTGGGCCGCCGTGGGCAGGACGACGCCGGTCTCGGGCTCGACCATGAAGCGTCCCGCCCAGGTGGGCGTGGCGACGCAGGCCAGCCCCCAGCGCCTGGGCCTCGGCCAGGACGGTGCCCCCGGCCTCAACCTCGCTGGCCAGGACGAAGACGTCGCTGGCGGCCATGAGTCCGGCAACCTCATCATGGGGCACCCGACCGGTGAAGGTGGAGGTCTGCTCGATGCCTTCGGCCCGCGCCAGCTCTCTGAGGGCTCGATCTCGTGGGATCCCCCTCCGACGAGGCAGCAGCGGGTGGGCTCCGCCCGGCGGCGAGATCGGCTCGCGCCAGGCGGGCGACAGCGCGGATGGTCTCCTCAGGGGCGCTTGTTGCGACCCAGGTGGGAGACATGGCAGACGGTCAGCGGCCTCGCGGTCTCGCCCCGACGATCCTGGTCCGCGGGCCTGGAGACGTCGAAGACCTCGTCGTTGACCGGCAGGGCGATGCTCCTCCACGCACCGAGCCGCCAGTAGTCGCGCAGGGCCTCGGCGAAGGGAGTGGAGACGACGGCGCGACCACCGGCTCGTTTCAGGTCGCGCCGCAGTGCCCGGATACCTCCATCCGTACACGCTGCGGTCCGTCGAGCTGGGGCGGTGCTCGGTGATGGCCAGTCCGGCCCCCAGTGCTCGGCGGCGTAGCGGCCGACGTGGATGCCGGTGAACACCGAGTGCGCGTGGACGACGTCAGGGAGCCGCCTGTCCCCCGCCGTTACCGGAAGACCCGGGCAGGCTGCGGATCGTCTCCCTCGTAGAGCCGCACCGCACAGCCGCCACGGCGCGAGCCGATATCCGGTCCCCAGGCAGGGCCCCTTGGGGACTGTGGGCACCGTGCCCCGCACGACGACGATCCCGTCCTCGACATCCGCCGTCAGCTCACGGCGCGCCTGCCAGAAGGAGACCGGTTCCAGGGCGATGACACCCACTCGCATCCCGCCGCGCTGAAGCATGCGCGCCTGGTCGCGGAAGAAGGACCCGTTGTGGGGCGGTGCCGGTCCGGGTACCACGAGGGAGTCAGGACGACGTGCACCCTACTCCTCCTCATCGTGAGGAGCGGGTCATGCGAGGTGGAGGGCTCGGACTCGCTGGCGGCCTCGTAGTGCCCCTCATTGGCCTCCGACGCCGGTGGGCGGGCGTCGAAGCCCGTGCAGCGGCGTCGGCCAGCGAGGATCTGTCCCACGAGGATGACGCACATGATGGCGCCCAGGACGTAGGTGGTCGTCAGCAGCGAGTACGGACTGAGCCAGAGCCAGGCCAGGGGACGGCGGCGTAGACCACCGAGAAGATCAGCATCCAGTCCTGGTTCTCGGTGACCACGAAGAGATTCGACAGCGGCGAGGGTGACCAGCAGGATGAACAGCCAGGGGGTCAGGGCCCGGGGCGAAGTCGCCCGACTCGCCCCAGTGGCTGCCGAAGAGCAGGGGAAGAGCCACGGCGAGAGGATGAAGAGCAGGGCGAAAGGACCGGATCCTGATATCAGGACCCGCTTGATGACCTGACGGACCAGTGGGCGCATCTGTCCGGGCTGCAGCGTGGCGAGCTTGTGGAAGAAGACCTGGCCGACCGCGGCGTTGATGAGGGCCATCGGGACCTCCAGGCAGCGCCAGGCCAGATTGAACTGGCCCAGGCTGGCCACCGAGTAGGAACCCACGAGCAGGTTGATGCCGTTGAGCCGCACGGCGTCGACGAAGGCGTTGAGACCGTTGAGCAGGGGCATGCGCCGGTAACGGCGGGCGACCCTGCCACAGACTGGGGGTGCCTCGGGCGGCAACGGCCGGCGCAGCGGCTGGCCTTGCGCCCAAGGCTGACGAAGGCCCACACCCTGCCCGATCGTCTGACCGAGCAGCAGGCCTCCGACACTGACCATTCCCGCCATTCCCAGGACGAGCTGGCCCAGGGACTGGCCGACCTGCTGCTCGACCCGGTTGACCGAGATCGTCCGATAGTCCGACTGGCGGTTGTACCAGAACTGGAGGAGCTGGACCGTCGACAGCAGCAGCGTGGTCACGCCCAGCAGCGGCAGCCAGACGGCGATATCGGCCCCCACTGCCGGGCGATCAGCGGCTTGAGGAGGAAGGCCACGACACTCGTGACGACCGAGACCACGACGATGCACACCATTCCCAGCCGGGCGCAGGCCAGGGCCCAGGCGTCCTTCTTGGGCAGCATGATCGTCATGTCGTAGCGCAGGGCCGCCACGGCCGTGATGATCGAGGACCACCGAGGTGTAACGCGCCAGCTGACCGAGGTCCCGCGTCGGAGAAGATGCGGGTGAGGACCATCGTCATGCCGAAGACGATGGCTCTGGGCGGTGGCCGTCCCGCTGACCAGCGTCAGGACGTGGCGCAGGAACGGGGAGGACTCCATGACCGAGCGGACCCGGGCGAGTACCCCCGCCACGGGTCCACTCGATGCGGCTGACCGGTTCAGAGCTCGACCGTCCGGTTCTCGCTCGCCGAGGTCAGCACCGCCTCGACGACGTCGAGCGTGGCCACGCCCTCCGCCATGGTGACTGGCGCTGGGCCACCCGCGCACGGCGTCACGGAAGTTCTCCTGCTCCAGGGCCAGCGGCTCGCGCTTGGGGATCGCGTAGCGGATGACGTCACCCTCGCTGACTCCCCGGAAGGCGGCGACCTGGTCCCAGGTGGAGGCCACGGTGCCGTTGGCATGGAAGGTGAGGTCCCCTGTGAGGGTGTCCGCCACGAAGGAGCCCTTCTCGCCGGTGACGATCGTGACGCGCCTCCTGAAGGGCGTGAGCCAGTTGACCTGGTGGCCGACGATGATGCCGCCCTCCAGCAGGCCGGTGGCCACCATCATGTCCTCGGTCTGGCGGCCGAGCGGTGCGTGACCTGCGCGGGCCACGGAGGTGTAGCTGAGCGCCGGCCACCCAGGCGGTCAGGTCGATGTCGTGGGTGGCCAGGTCGCTCGACGACGCCGACGTCGCTGATGCGGGCCGGGAAGGGACCCTGTCGGCGGGTGAGGACCTGGTAGACCTCGCCGAGCTCACCGGCGTCGAGACGCTCGCGCAGGGCCCGCAGCGCCGGGGCTGCAGCGCTCCACGTCAGCCGACGGCGCCCACGAGGCCCCGCTCGGCGAAGGCGGCGGCCACGCGGCGGCCCGCTGCGGCGTCATGAGCGATGGGCTTCTCCACCATGGTGTGCACGCCCGCCTCGGCCAGGGGCCAGGGCGACTATCCTCGTGGTAGACGGTCGGGACGGCCACCATGGCGGTGTCGGGCCCGGCGTCGATGAGGGGCGTGGACGTCGGGCAGTACCGGCAGCTCGCCGGCCACGCCGAAGCGGTCACCCGCCGGGGTCCGCCACGGCCACGAGCTCCATGCCCTCGGTGGCACGGATGACCCGGGCGTGGTGGCGTCCCATGGAGCCCAGGCCGATGAGACCCACGCGCAGGGGGTTGTCCGCCGTACCCTTTGTCAGGGCAGGTGGTGGGACCTCGGGACGGACCGGTCGTCGTGCCTAGGGCCGTCGAGGGCGACGTTCTCGCACATGTCAGGCACCCGCCTTGACGGTGGCAGCCACGGCCTGGCCGATGCGCTCCAGGTCGGCCCTCGCTCAGGGAGGGTGGACCGGCAGGGAAAGGCACTCACGGGCGGCCTTCTCGGTTCCGGGCAGCTCGAGGCCCTCGGCGTAGTGGGCCAGGGAGGCCAGGCGGTGGTTGGGAATCGGGTAGTAGACGCCGCTGCCGACCCTGCCACTCCTCGCGCAGGGCGGCCTGGACGGCGTCGCGCTCGGCGCCCGTGGCCCCTCGAGGCGGATCGTGTACTGGTGGTAGACGTGCGTAGCCCTCGGGGACGAAGGGGTGACAACGCCGTCGACGCCCGCCAGCAGTTCGTTGAGGCGCGCGGCGTTGGCCTGGCGAGCAGCGGTCCAGCCGGCCAGCTTGGTCAGCTGGACGCGGCCGACGTGCGGCGGCCACGTCCGTCATGCGGTTGTTGAGCCCCACCAGCTCGTTGGCGTACTGCTGCTCCATGCCCTGGTTGCGGATGAGGCGGCACGGCGGGCCAGCTCGGCGTCGGCCGTGGTGATCATGCGCGCCCTTCGAGGCTGGCTCATGTTCTTGGTGGGGTAGAAGGAGAGGGCCCCACGCACCGAAGGCGCCCACCGGCTTGCCCGTCGATGGCGGCGCCGTGCGCCTGGGCGCAGTCCTCGAAGACGGCCAGGCCATGGCGCTCGGCGATGGCGAGGATCTCAGGCATGTTGGCCGGGCAGACCGTAGATGGACCACCTCGATGGCCGCCGTGCGCTCGGTGATGGAGGCCTCGACGCTGGCGGGGTCCAGGTGAAGGTCACCGGTCGATGTCGGCGAAGACCGGGCACGGCGCCGCTGATGGCCACCGAGTTGCCGGTGGCGGCGAAGGTGAAGGAGGGACGATCACCTCCGGGGCGCCCCCTTCGCGCTCCCGGAGCCACTGGCCAGGGTGGCCACGTGCTGGGCCGAGGTGCCGGAGTTGACGGCCACGCAGTGGACGCCATCAACGACCTGGGCGGAGAACTCCTCCTCGAGAGGCCTTGACCTGGGGGCCCTGGACGACCATGCCCGGAGGCGAGGACAGCGTCGACGGCGTCGCGCTCCTCCTGTCCGATGATCAGCTTCGCTGCTGGGATGAACTCGCGTACATCAGTGGGTGACCTCTCGGATGGTGATGGAATCGAGGGATCTGACTGCGCATCGGCCCCGGCACCGCTCTCAGTGCCGAGCTCTGCTGGTACAGGGTCCCGGTGACGGGGCGCGCCAGCGCCGAGCCGTCAGGACCGGGGATCGGCGGGGACGAGGGGCTCGCCGGCCCGCCCGACCCAGCCGATGCGGCGGGCGGGGACCCCGGCGACCAGGGCGTGGGCGGCACGTCCTGGTGACGACGCGCCGGCGTACTGTGGCCCAGGCCCCACGTACGCACCGGGACGACACGGCGCGAGCGCGCCGATCGAGCGCCCTCGTCGATGGTGACCCCTACGGGCTCCCAGTCGGCGGCGGACTTGAGCGAGACCATCGGGGTTGACGGCCCGGGGAAGTGATCGTTGGTCAGCGTGACCGCCGGGGCCGATGAACACGCCGTCGGCCAGGCGGGCCGGTTCGTACACGAGGGCGTAGTTCTGCACCTTGCGCTGTTCCCCCATGACGACGCCCTCGCCGATGTAGGCGCCTCGGCCGACGATGCAGTCCCGTCCGAGGACGGCGTGCTCACGGACCTGGGCGAGGTGCCAGATGCTGGTGCCGTCTCCGAGGACGGCGTCCTCGGAGACATCGGCGGACGGGGCGATTCGGGTTAGCCACGGCGACTCCTGTGCGGGCGGCCTCGACCGCCCTGACGTTCGAAAGACCGGTCAACTCCTGGCGGCTGCCGGGGCCGTGCCGCTCCAGTCACCGAGGCGGCGGGCGCTGCACGACCTGCACCATCCTGGGGACTCATCCGCCAGACGACGCCTGGGACACGCCCCGAACGAGACCCTACCCCACCAGCGACCACCGACTCGGCGCTGCAAGAGGGCGGACACCGCGTCATCGCGTGCAGAATGCGAGTAGTGACTACCTCCAGCGTGACGCAGAGCCGGAGCGCCTGATTCGGTGCCCTCAGGTCACCGACGCCTGGCTCGTCATCCCCTGTACAACGAGAGCCACCGTCGTGCGCGAGGTCATCTCCCAGGCCCGCGAGACCTTCCCCTACATCGTCGTCGTCGACGACTGGCTCCAAGGACGACTCGGCCCGCTGAGGCCCGCTGCCGCGGGGCGCCGTCGTCGTACGCCATCCCGGTCAACCTCGGCCAGGGGCGCGGCGCTGCAGACGAGGCTCTCCTACATCCTGGAGAGACGACGCCAGACTATCGTCGTCACCTTTCGACGCCGACGGCCAGCACTCCACCACGGATGCCGCCGCCATGGTCGCCGCGGCGCGCGAGGAGGAGCTCGCCGTCGTCCTCGGGTCGCGTCTTTCTTCAGGGGCCCTCGCCGGTGGGGCTGGCTCAAGCGAGCTCGTCCTACGCACGGCCGCGGCCGTCAGCTCACGCACCTCCGGTAGCGCATCTGACCGACGCCCACAACGGCCTGCGGGTGATCCGCCGCGACGTGCTGGTGCAGCTCAACCTCAAACAGAACCGGATGGCGCACGCCAGCGAGATCATCCGCAAGATCGGCGCCACCGAGCCTGCCCTGGCGCGAGTTCCCGGTGCACATCGTCTACACCGACTACTCCCGCTCCAAGGGCCAGTCGCTGTGGAACTCGGTCAACATCCTGGTCGACCTGCTCTTCTCCTGAGTGACGGACACGGAAGACACACAGCCCATGATTCATCAGATCACGCCCAGGTCACTCCGATCACGAACCACCAGTTCTACATCCAGGCCGCCCTGATCCTGGCCGTGATAGCTGCTCGGCTGGATGATGCTGCACCCCGGCGGGGCCCGCCATCAGGCCGCCCGGCGGCTGGCGACCCTGGCCTTCGTGGCCTTCGCCATCTGTCGCGATCGCCTTCCCTCGGTGGTGATGAGCCGATCGCGCACCGGACTGGGGTCGGACGAGGCACGGACCTGCTGCTGTACGCCATGGTCGTCGCCTTCCTGGCACAGATCCTGTCCTCCTTCCGCCGCAACAGCGCAGAGCGGCAGATCACGCAGCTGGCACGGCGCATCGCCCTGGACAGCGCGCCCGAGCCGCCCGCTGCGACAAGGCTCACCAGCACGACTCACGACTGAGCGATGAGGGGCCCTCGGCGAGCACCCGGTAAGCACCCGACCGACGCTGGTCCCCATCCTCAACTAACCCTCAGCGTCGGGAGGCGCGGACCTCGAGCTCTTCGCGCAGAGCGCAGCCCACTGGAGAGCAGCCAGCGCACCGGCGCCTCGCCACGGGGCGTCGTAGACGCCGGAGAGATAGCGCCGGGCCGAGGCGTGATGGGCCCGGATCATCTTCCGGACGCGCCTTCCAGCTGGCCCCCTGCTCATGGATGACGACGAGTCGTAGCACCTGCACGTTGAGCCAGCCAGCCCGTCCGACCCGCTCCCCAGATCCACGTCCTCGAAGAACATGAAGTAGTCGTCGTCGAGATCCCCTCAGGCGCCTCCAGGCGGCCGCGGGCAGAGCAGCAGGCAGGCCCCGGAGAGCCAGCCCACCGTCCGCGACCCGTCAGAGCCGCCCCGAGTCAGCGGTGTGATGGGCGGCGGAGAAGGGGTTGCTCGGCCAGACCCTGCCCAGGACGGCATGTCCGGCGCCCTCGACCAGGAGGGCAGGGCGCCCGGAGGGGTAGACGGTGCCGTCGGGGTTGAGCAGCAGCGGTCCCAGGCAGCCGGCGGCCGGGTCGGCCAGGCCCGCGTCGATGAGCGCATCAAGACTCCGGCTCCCAGACGAGGTCGAGGGATTGCCACCGCGACCCAGTCCTCCTCCAGGTCCGCGGCCGCCAGGTTGGCTCCGCCCCTGTAGCGAGGTTGGTCCCGTCACCGACGACACGGGCCCCGTGGCGCTGAGCGGCGGCAGTGACGATGTCGTGCTCCAGTGCCGTTGTCCGCGATGACGACCGCGATGCCGCAGCACCGTCGCCGTCTGCGAGCGAGACCAGGAAGCGCTCCAGCTCCTCACCCGGTTGAAGGCCACCGTCACCACACGCACGCTCTGCTCGTCGGGGGTTGAGGGGCAGGCAAGAGACACTGGTTGGCGTCGGTTCCACAACATTGGTCACGGAAAGAGCCTAGCGCCGTGACCCACGTGAGCAGGTTCACCCCCACCAGGGCGAATTTCATGCGTCAGGTGTAGGAAGACCCATATGGATCTCATCGATGATTCCCTATCATCGCTTCCGTGCCTCAGTTCAGTAAGCCGCGCGCGGCACTCCTCCAAAAGAACTCGGACGCCGCCTGGCCCGCCGGGCAGGGTTCAGCCTGCTCGCAGTGACGGTCTTCGTCGTCTCCGCCGCGGGCTTCGCGTGGCACAACATCCAGTCACGCATCACGTGGTTCGACATCGACAGCATCCTGTCCGAGGAACGACCGCCCCGGCACCAAAGCCGCCGGACAGCCTATAACGGCCGGGCCGTCAACCTGCTCGTGCTGGGCACCGACTCCCGTGCGGGGAACAACAACGTTGACGGATCACAGGGCGACGACGAGGTATCCGTGGCCCGCTCCGACACGGCACTGGTCGTGCACATCTCCGCAGACCGCAAGCGCATTGACGCAGTATCCATCCCCCGCGACACCCTGGTGGACATCCCCTCGTGCAAGACTCTCGAGTGGCGACAGCACCGGTGCCGAGGAGGACGGCCAGTTCAACTCCGCCTTCGCCAACGGAGCCGGCAGCGGCAGTGATACAAGAGGCCGTTGCCTCCGGAGCCGCCTGCACCCTCAAGACCGTGGAGAAGATGACGCAGTCCGCATCGATGACTTCATCGTCATCGACTTCACAGCGGCCCTGTCCAAGGTGGTCGACTCCCCTCGGAGGCGTCCACGTGCAGGTGGACGAGGCCATCGATGACCCCGACTACACCGGGCTTCAGGCTCGACGAGGGGCTGCCAGAACTGGACGGGCAGGCCGCCCTGCAGTACGCCCGCGTCCGTCACGGCGTCGGCGACGGCTCGGACATCTCCCGCATCGTCCACGTCAGCGAGCTCACTGAGTGCCATGGCCTCCAAGGCCCTGTCAGCAACGTCCTCACGCAGTCCGGCTTCCTGACCAGCACCCTCGAGACGCTCACCACCTCGAGGCGCATCGGTCAGATCGGCAACCTGTCGGGGCTGGCCTACTCCGTCCAGGGCGTCGGCATCGACAAGATCAACTTCATCACGTGCCCAATGAGGCTGCAGCCGGCGAGACCGGGTCATCCCCACCGAGGGCGCCAAGAAGGTCTGGAAGGCGCTCGAGGAGGACAAAGCCCGTCTCCGCAGACGCCGCGCGCGCCGGCGACGACGAGACGCACCTGCGACGGCGGACGACTCCGCCACCTCGGAGGAGCAGAACGCTGAGAACGCCGGGTGGAGCAGACCGCAACGCAGGCGCCCTGCGACCCAGTCCCCGAAGGCGGGGCCTCTCCCCAGCAACCCGCCAGCGAAGCCGACCGCCTCGGCGTGCCCGCCTGAGGCAGAATCACTGGCGTGACTCCGACAGACGACTCGCTCCCGCCCTCGATCACCCTGGCTCCGGGGGAGGTGGGTCTCCAGCGTCGGCAGCGCCCTATCGACGCCGTCAACCAGCGCAGCCGCGAGGCGCGCCGAGACGCCCGGCGGCGAGGTCAGCAGCTATTACAGCCGACCCTGCGCCGGGCGGATCCCGCGGCGCCCGGCCTCGCCGGCTCCCAGCCATCATCGGCCTCCGCCGGCCCGGCCCAGCGACACTCGGTCCTGGGCCGACAGGACACGGACGAGCCTCACCCCGCGCAAGAGGCCTCGCAGGCGGTCCAGTCACCTCCCTCAACTCAACCTCGTCAGGCCTCCGCTGCGTCTCAGCGCGGCAGCCATGCCCGGGCCGGGTCGAGTGCGGTACCACTGGAGCCGAGCGGCGACGGTCGCGGAACCGACGGCCGGGCCCGAGGCGCACTCAGGCGATGCCCGTACGACGCGGCACCTACCCTGTCGGCACCCAGGGTCACCAGTCCCCGGAGGCCAGCGGCGCCGGGCGAGGCCGACGTTCGAGCCCGAGCAGTCACGCGGAGCCGAAGCGCCCCCGGCCGAGCTGGCGCCGGATCCTGCGCTGGACGGTCATCGCCATTGTCGTCGTCCTGGCCTCATCGCGGCCCGGTCGCCTGGCTGTGGAACGACGTCTCCTCCCAGCTCCACCGCGTCGACGCCCTGTCCGGGGGCTGCGGACACGCCGGGCGAGACCTGGCTCATCGTGGGGTCGGACGCGCGCGGGAGGCGTCATCCAGGACGACACCGAGGGGCGCCCGTGCCGACTCAGTCATGCTGCTGCACAGGCGGAGAACGGGCAGACGAGCCTGACCTCCCTCTGCCGCGCGACACCTTCGTGGACATCCCGGTACGGGGAGAACAAGATCAACGCCGCCTACTCCTTCTGAAGGCCCAAGCTGCTGGTGCAGACCGTGGAAGCTCTCCGGTCTGACCGGTGGACCACTATGTGGAGGTCGGCATGACCGGCGTCTCGCAGATGGTCGACGCCGTCGGCGGTCGACGTCTGCCCGACTACGACGTCGCCGATGAGGACTCGGGGGCTGGTCTGGGACACCTCCCACGGCAAGTGTCAGACGGTGGACGGGACGAAGGCCCTGGCCTACTCCCGGATGCGCAAGTCGGACCCGACTGGCGACGTCGGGCGTCAGCGGCAGCGCGCCGTCATCTCCGCAGTGGTGTCCAAGGCGGCCTCACCGACCACCGATCATCTCGCTTCTCCCGCCAGGACGCCCTGGTCGACGCGCCGGGACGAACGCGCTCACGGTGGATAAGGCGCCGGGCACCATGAGCATCGCACGGATGGTGCTGGCCTTCCGCTCCAGCCTCCGGCGATGGCCTGACCGGCGCTCCTCCATCGAGGACACGGCTTACAGCCCCGAGGACGCCGATATCGGTGAGGCGGTGCTGCTGCGGGACACGACTGCGCCGGACTTCTTCTCCAAGCTGCGCAACGGCACGCTGACGACAGCCGACTTCGCACCAGTCCCTGACGCACGGGATCCGTGCGTACGCGGGCGGGCCGACCTCGATCGTGAGGTGCCGGCCCGCCTGCGGGATCGATCCCGGTCAGAGAGTCGCTCAGCCGAAGTGGGGACGGTTGGGGTCCGCCTGCCAGGAGGGTGTAGGGAGGAGGTGACGATGTCATCCAGGTCGTGCTCGGCCTTCCAGCCCAGGACCTCTCCGATGCGGGTGGCATTGCCGATGAGCTGGGGGCGGGTCTCCCGCGCGGCGGGCGAGCTCCTCGGGCTCAGGTCCAGTCCCGTGGAGGCGATGACCTTGGAGACCACCTCGCGTACCGAGGCCCCCTGGCCAGTGCCGACGTTGAAGATGTGCTCGGCCATGTCCTGGCCACCGGCCAGGTAGTCCAGGGCGGCGATATGGGCGACGGCGAGGTCGCTGACGTGGATGTAGTCACGCACGCAGGTGCCGTCCGGGTCGGGGTAGTCGGTGCCGAAGATCTTGGGGGTCTCGCCGCTTGGAGAGCCGGTCAGAGCACCATGGGGGATGAGGTTGAGGGTGGCCATGTCGCCCAGGTCGTCCCAGCCGGCGCCGGCGACGTTGAAGTAGCGCAGGCCGGCCCAGCGCAGCCCCAGGCCTTCTCGGCGTCGGCCATCATCCACTCCCCGATGAGCTTGGTCTCGCCGTAGGGGTTGATGGGGCGGCATTCGATGTCCTCGTGCACGACCTCCACCGGGGGCATGCCGTAGACGGCGGCCGAGGAGGAAGATCATCTGGTCGACACCGGCCGTCTCCATGGCCAGCAGCATGTTCGCCAGAGCCGCCCACGTTCTGCTGGTAGTACCAGGCGGGACGCCCACGGACTCGCCCACCTGCTTGCGGGCGGCGAAGTGGATGACGGGCGGTGACGCCGCGCGAGCTCATGACCTCGGTGAGGGCCTCGGTGGCCTGGCCGCTGGCGACGTCGAGCCTCGACCACATCAGCGCCCTTGACTCGCTCAGCGTCCCGTAGGACAGGTCATCGACGACGACGACCTCCTCCCCGCGCTCAAGGAGAAGTCGGACCACGTGCGCGCCGATGTAGCCGGCGCCTCCAGCAACGAGAATGCTCATGCCCACATTCTATCCATACTCGCTCAGAAGCGAACAGAACAGAACGCGAGATCCACTCGTCGGTGCATCCCTCACCCAACACCCCTCACACCTGGTAAACCCGTGTACACTGGCACCACAACACAGGCCTCTCGCTCGTCAGAGCACGCCCAAATCGGGGGTTTTACACTCAACACCTTACCATTGGAGGATGAATCCTCCAGGTCAACATTACGATAAACCAGCACTCGACGAGAACGAACTCATTGAGCGCTACATTGAACGCGGACTCATCATCACGGACCGAAATCGTGCCGCCAGATACCTCCGACACATCGGATACTATCGACTCTCCCCCTACACAATCCCCTTCCAAGCCGACCGAACCACCCACTCCTTCAGACCGGGCACCACCTTCGACGACATCCTCTATATCTATGTGTTCGATCGGCAGCTGCGCCTTCTGACAATCGATGCCCTGGAACGAGTCGAGGTCGCGGTGCGCGCCGCAGTGTCCAACACGATGTCGACTCACGGCGAAGGCGGAGCCTTCTGGTACCAAAACGCCTCAACTATCAAAGCCGCAGAGGATACTCCACAACGATTGAGCGCATCGAAGCCCTGACAGGGACGCGAGCGGCAGCGCACTGCCCTCAGATCGTGGCGAACAGGCGGATCACCTCCACTACCCCGATGCACTCTCGCACTACCTCGCCACCTACTCGTCTCCAGCGACACCGCCGTCCTGGCTCGTCATCGAACTACTCACCGCCGGTGAGCTTCAACATCTTTACGCCAGCCTGCCCCTCAAGTATCGTAAAATAATTGCTCGGGAGCTCAATCTCCCTGATCAGGGTGCTGCAATCTTGGCTCAAGACCTACGTGAGGTGCGCAACATCTGCGCCCACCACGGACGCCTCTGGAACAGATTCCTTGGCGTATATCCAGTAATCCCCAAAAAGCAGACACAGTCCGCTGGCTCAACGAACGCAGCGTCTTTCGATACCAGCAACCCAAGAGCCTTGGAACGAAAGAGGCTCTACCCTGTTCTCGTCTCTCTTCAGTCAATCTTGTTCACCATCAGCCCGCACTCAACATGGGCTCTGAGACTGCATACTCTTTTAGAGAAGTACCACGACATCCCACTGAATGCCCTGGGAATGAAAGCCAACTGGGACAGCGACGAGTTCTGGCAAGAAGCTTTCGAGGCCGGCTCGTGACATGGTCAACGACCTTCGCACACGCTCGCGCGGTCGGTTGATCATCAATTCTGCAACCGTTCGCGCAGGGCGGCGCCCTTGGCGTGGGCGACCTCGCCGAGGTCGCTTCTGGGACAACTTCAGCCGGCACCGAGCGCAGACTCCCGCCCGGTCAGCACAGGCGGCAAGTAGGCTGGCTCAATGGCTGAACTCATCCTGCTCTGTTTGCCGACCATCGTGTATCTCATCGCACAGTCACGTGGACAGGATCGCAGGTCAGGCTTCAGAGCCGCGTTGGCTCGCGCGGGAGTTTCCTGGGGCTCTCCTGCAGGCTACGGCTGGGCGCTGCTCGTACTGCTCCTGCTGATGCTGACAGCCTGGCTCCCTCTTGCCCTCATACCCGCCGACGTGCAGGACAAGCTCGGCCTATCCATTTGACTCGACTCACCTCAGTAGGAACGGCCATCGGAATCACGCTTCGGGCCGTCGGTGAGGAGGTCTTCTTTTCGTGGGCTGCTCGGCGGAGTGCTCATGCGAGGCGGCTCAGCTTCAGATGGGGCAACCTCCTCCAAGACCATCTTCCTCGTACCGCACGTGGCCCTGCTGCTGCTCGACGTACGACTGTGGCCGCTCCTCCCCGCGTGCCCGCCGCAGGATGGCTGCTGGGATGGCTCGCGCCACAAGACCGACACGTTCGTTCCCGTGCAGTGTTGCATGTCATTATCAACATCACGGTCGGACTCCTCACCGCTTGACGGCGCCTCAGGGCGGAGGCGGACGCACGACTCCGTCCGGCCACGGACTGAGACGCTCCAGTTCCGCGATCGCAGGAACGACCTTGTATCAGCCCTGAACGCGCTCCCGCAGTGGCAGCGCCCTGGCGTGGGCGACCTCGCCGAGGTCCTTCTGAAAGGCTCGCATGGCGGCGGCCGGGCGGGTGGCCTCCTGGCTCTCACCGGAAGCGAGGATGGCACCGCGAGTCCAGCCCGGCGTTGCGGGCCCCGCCGATGGAGACCGTGGCCACCGGCACCCCGGCGGGCATCTGCACGATGGACAGCGGTGAGTCCATGCCGTCGAGGTACTTCAGCGGCACCGGCACCCCGATGACCGGCAGCTCGGTGACGGCCCGCCAGCATCCCGGGCAGGTGGGCCGCTCGGCGCCGGCGATGATGACACGCAGTCCCCTCTCGGCCGCAACGCGCCCGTAGTCGATCATCTCGGTGGGCATCCGATGGGCGGAGACGACGTCGGCCTCATAGGCCACGCCGAACTCGTCGAGGACCCGGCGGCGGCCCCCATGACCGGCCAGTCCGAGTCCGAGGCCCATCACGAGCCAGCCACTGGACGGGTCCTGTCCGTCGCCGTTCCGCTGACCCCACTCATGCTGTCTCCCTGTCTCTCTGTCGTGCGTTCCGCGCTCTGATACGTCCGGCTCAGGCGTCCCCGCGCAGGATGGCGATGACCTCGCGTGCCTGCTCGACGACCTCGGCGACCTCCTGATCCGGGCCGACCGTCATGTTGACGTGCGAGCTTGCGCCCGGGTCGCCACTGCTTGCCGTAGAGGTGGATCCGGGCCTCGGGCTGGCGGCCATGGCCCTCGCCAACGCGGTTGGCGGCGGGGCTCGTCTGACCGCCGATGAGGTTGACGACGGTGGTGGGCGCCGTCGCGTCAGTGGCACCCAGCGGCGGGTCGAGGAACCGCCCGAAGGTGCTGGGCAGAACTGACTGGTGACGGCGCCGTCCTGGGTCCAGTGGCCGGAGTTGTGGCGCATCGCCAGCTCATTGACGTACAGCCGCGTGGGCGAAGGTCTCGACGGCGAAGAGCTCGACGGCGAGCACCCGGTCACCCCGGCACGCTCCGCCACCGCGCGTCCGATGAGCTCGGCCTCCTCAACCGCGGCCGAGTCGAGACCGGGCGCCGGCGCCAGGACCTCGGCACACATGCCCGTCCTCCTGAACTGTCTCGAGCCACCGGCCACCGCGATCTGCCCGCTGGGGCTGTGCCAGCAGGACGGCCAGCCTCGCGGGTGAAGGGATGGCCTGCTCACCAGGAGGCTGGTCACCGCCGCCCCGCCGAGGCTGCCTCCCCGCCGGCTCCACGGCCGTCGCCCTGACCGGCGCGGGCGCACGGGCCACCGAGGCGATCCACTCGGCGGCCTCACCTCGCGCAGGGACTCGGCGCTGCGCACCAGCAGGACCCTGTGGCCGTCATAGCCGCCGCGTCGTCTTGAGCACCGACGCCAGCCGTGCTCGTCGGCGAAGGCTGCGACGGCGTCGGTCATCTGCTCGGCTGTCTCCCTGCTGCGAGCCGCCGATCTCGTCCCAGGCGGCTGCGGGAGCCCTGCCCGACTCATCATCCGTCGCATGGCCAGCTTGTCACGTGCCAGCGTCAGGGCCTGCGGGGTGGGCTGGACTGACTCGGCCTGGAGCCGCTCCAGCAGGCCCGATTCCTGGTGCTCGTGCTCGAAGGTGAGGACCGCAGCCGGTTCCCCTCCGAGCCCTTGAGTACCATCTCCGGCGACGACGGCGCGCACGGCGGCCTCGTCGTCGGCGGCTCCAGCGGGGGCGTCCGGGGTCACCTGGCCGGTGGACCCGTCGGCGGCCTCCACCAGGGCCTCAGGCGAATGCCCAGGGCACTGGCCTCCTCCGCATCATGCATGGGCCAGCTGCCCGCCTGATCACAGCGACGATGGGTGCGCTCACACCCCAAGGCTACCCGCCCGCCGCTCATGTCCTCACCGCATGCGGGGTCCCAGACCGTAGGGTGGAGGCCGTGACGCCACCCGCCGCAGAGTCCTCCACCACCCAGCAGACTCGCGCACCGCCCCCACCGTTGTCCTCACCGTCATCCTTCTCGGGCGCGCGCAGCTCAGGTCCGCTCCCCACTCGCTCCAGGTCCTGGCGGTCGTGCCCGCGGCGAGCGCCCTGACCTTCGTCATCCTGCGGCTGGGCGCCCAGGACACGCCCATCACCCCGTGGGCCGGCGCCGCACCGTCCTGGGAGGAGCACATGCGCTTCTGGGACGCCACGGCTGGTACCACCGGATCGTTGAGGAGGGTTACCCGGATCGACTGCCCGTGGATGCCAACGGACGGTCACCCAGAACGCCTGGGCCTTCATGCCGCTGCTGAGCGGCCTGGCCACCTTGCTCGGCTGGACCGGCTGGTCCTTCTACGCACGCGCCGCGATCGTGTCGATCCTGGCCTCGGCGGGAGCGGCGGTCGTCATGGACCGCTGGCTCTCACCGCTGACGGGGCGGCGCACCTCCCCTGTGGGCGGTGGCTGGTCTGGTCCTCGCCGTGCGCGGCGGTTCTCCAGGTCCCCCACGCCGAGTCCCCTGGGGCTGGCACTGGTGGCGCTGACGCTGTGGCTGCGCGAGCCGCGGGCGGGCGCTGACAGCGATTCCCCTCGCGCTGGCTGCTTGCTTTCGCCCGCCCCGTCGGGGTTCCCCTGGGGGCGCGCACTGGGGCTGTGGTGGGCCTGGAGGTGGCCTGCGCCCGAGGCTGGATCCCGCCCTCCTGGTTCCCACGTCTTCGCCCGGCCATGTCCCTCAGGGCGCCGAGCGCACGATGGCGGCTACTGGCGCTGACACTGGTCACCTGCTCGGCGGCTCTGACCTGGCCGGCCATCGCCTGGCTGGTCACAGGCCGGCAGGGACGCCCACACGGCCACCGAGACCTCCTGGCGCGGCGCCGACCTGGCACCCTTCGTGCAGTGGGCGACCCGGTTGGGCGACTGCGGGCCCGCATCTGGGGCTGGTCCTGCTCGCTGTCGTGCTGGTCACGGTGACCCTGCTGCTGAGCGCCCCGGGCCTGCGCGCCCTGGGACCCGCGGCCTGGTTCTGGTGCCTGGGCTACCTGCTCTACCTCCTGGCCTTCTTCGACCCGACGACGTCGGTACCGCGTCTCCTGCTTCCCTCGGCCCCAGTGGGCTGGCCGGGCGCCGCCACGCACCACCACGCAGGCGACTGGCACTGCTGGCGCCTCGTCGCCGGTCAGCTGTCGTGGGTCTCGTGGGTCCGGGACTGGCAGCGTCAGTAGTTCACTGGGTACCGTGACCGGCTTCGGCTTGCGTCATCCGGCGGCAACCGGCATAGGATGCCAATCACGACGCGTTCCTCCAACAACTCCTTGGCACAGCGGCTCACTCGCCCTCATCAAGGAATCTCGCTGCAGTTCGGCATGGTGGGGCGCGCTGCCTACGTGATCGTCGGCCTGTTCAACCTGTTCCAGCACGGGCCCCACGGGTTCCTCTCCGGCCACCCGAACTCGGCCCAGCTTCTGGCCTCCTCGATCGCCACCGTCTTCTCGCGCTCGCGAACCGCTATCTGACCTACCGGGGCCGAACCCAGAAGAACGTCGCTCGGGAGGCCGTCCTGTTCATCCTGGCCAATCTGGGCGATCGTCATCACGCAGCTCTGTCTGCTTCACCCACCACGTGCTGGACCGACTCACCGCTGGCGGACAACATCGCGGCCTACGTCGTCGGCTTCGGCCTGGGGAAACCGCGCGTTCCGGTTCGTCTTCTACCACCGCATCGTCTTCACCGGCATGGGACTCGCGGCGCTGGCGACCAGACGTCGAGCCCCAGCCCACCGCTATTCAGTCCCTGAGCCCGTCCCTGGACCGCCACGCCCCGACCACACCGGACAAGGGTGCCCTGATCTCCACAGTCCGGAGAGGATCACCTTCACGGCGTGGCAGCGAGGGAACCGCTTAGCCTTACCCGGTGACCGCTCTGACCGCCATGGCCCCAGCGCTCGATCTGCCCGCCACCCATCTGCGTCCTCCCTGCCGCCCACGCCCGATGCTCGGCCCCGAGTGGCCTCGATGCCGCTAACCCTCATCACGAGCGATCGTCGGAGTGGTTCGGCCCTGGGCCATCGTCGGCGTCATGCTCGTCATCTTCGCCGAGACCGGCTTACTCATCGGCTTTCTTTCCCTGCCGGGCGACTCCTTGCCTTCACCCTGGGGATGTTCGTGGGCACCGGGCACGTCGAGCGTGCACATCTGGGCGGCGGCGCCTCGTGTGGCTTGCCGCCATCGCCGGCAACCAGACCGGCTACCTCATCGTCGCAAGGCGGGACCCGCGATCTTCAACCGGCCGGACTCCCGCCTCTTCAAGCAGGAGTCACGTCGATCGCACCTCGGACTTCTTTCGAGCGCCACGGGGGCCAAAGGCCGTCACCCTGGCCCAGTTCGTTCCGATCGTAGCGCACCTTCACCCCGGTCATCGCCGGTGTCGGCAAGATGCACTACCGCCACTTCATCACCTTCAACGTCCTGGGCGCCACCTTCTGGGCCTTCGGCATCACCTGGCTGGGATACTTCCTGGGCTCCTTCGAGTGGATCCGGGAGAACATCGACGCGATGATCCCTCGTGATCGTCTTCATCTCGGTGGCGCCGATGCTCGCCTCCGCGATCTCGTAAGTTCATCAGGTCCCGCCGCTCGTGACGCCACACACCTCCCTCCCGTCGCCTCGGCGTTGCGCGAGTCGAGCCGGCGGCGGGTCAGAAGCGACGACGTCGGCCCACGGAGACCAGCGCGCCCTGCGGCAGGACGTGGTTGGGGTCCAGGGACTTGGGGACGGCGCTGAGCAGGATCGAGAAGACGGCCGGACTTGCGCTGGGACAGCTCGATGCGGCCGCCGTCGGCCTCGACGAGGCGTCTTGGCCAGCGCCAGCCCACACCGGTGAGCCGTAGCCGGAGACGTGCCGCTCGAAGACATGCGGGGCGATGTCCTCGGCCACACCTCGCCCTCGTCGGCGACGTCGATGAAGACCGCGTGACTGCCGTTGGCGCTGCGCACGCTCACCGAGGTCGTTCCCGGCCCCGTAGCGCAGGGAGTTCTCAGACGACGGTGGCCAGGACCTGGGCCAGCGACCCCGGGTGTGGCCAGGACCGGTGCCTGATCTCGTCGCGGAAGGTGATGGTGCGCCCGGCCTGCTCGAGGCCGGCCCTACCTCGCGCTGCTGGGCGAAGATGTCCTCGAGGGTGGAGGGCCTCCGTCGTCCCGCCTCCGGTTCGGCGTGAGACCTTGAGCAGGTCCTGGACGACGCCGGTGAGCCGCTCGACCTGCTCCAGGCAGGCGTGGGCCCTCGGCGCACCTCCTCCGTCGCCGGCGAGCAGCTCGACTCTCCTCCAGGCGCAGGGACAGGCTGCTGGCAGTGGGTGCGCATGGTGCGAGGCGTCGGAGGCGAACTGCCGCTCGGCGGCGATCCGCCCGGCCACGCGCTCCGCCGAGCGCACGAGCTCGGCCTGACCAGGTCGATCTCCTCGATCCCCGAGGAGCGCAGCCGCGGCCGGACCCGACCGCTGCCGAGCTGCTCGGCCCGGCCGCCAGGTAGATGAGGGGCGCGGAGATGCGCTGGGCAACCCGGGAGGCCACGACGGAGGCCGCCGGGAGCGCAGTACCGGTGAGCACCAGGACCGTGAGGATGACCGTGCCGATGATGGTGACCGGTCCCCGCCTCCGGCGTACGCAACGCGCTGGCGATCCAGGCGCCCCTAGCGCAGTCCCAGCAGGAGGACCGCCACGACACCGCCGACATCGTCATCGTCATGGCGTAAGCGACGCATGGCTGCCCTCCTTCAGACGCGATCGGCCTCCGAGGCGGCCCCTAGGCTCAACGCAGCGTCTCGGGAACCGTCCCGGTCATGTCAGCTCAGCCGAGGCTGGTCGGTAGCCGTCCTCCTGGGCCAGCAGAGAGCGCGGGCCGCCCTCGTCGTCACCGAGACTTGCGGCGGCAGCCAGTCACGTGCATCTGCAGGGTCTGCGGGTCCCGGTGGGATCCTCGCCCCAGACCTCCTTGAGAATGTCCTCGCCCGAGGCGACCCGCCGCAGCGCGCACCAGGACTCGCAACAGCTCGAACTCTCTCGTCGTCAGCTGCAGCTCCCGTGAGCCGACGAAGGCCCGGTGGGCGGCGACGTCGACCCGGATGTCCCCAACGACTCAGCTCGTCCTCCGTGGCCTCCCCGAGGCGCGCGCGAACCCGATGCCCGCACCCCGGCCAGCAGCTCCGCCAGGCGGAAGGGCTTGGTGACGATAGTCGTCGGCCCCGGCGTCCAGGCCGACGACGAGGTCGGAGTCCCCGTCGCGCAGTGAGCATGAGGATCGATGGTCAGGCCCTGGGCGCGCACCTGACGGGCCACGTCCAGGCCGTCGATGTCTGGCAGTCCCAGGTCCAGAACGATGATGTCAGCGGCCGAGACCTCCTCGAGGCGCCTTTACCGGTGCCGTGAGTAAGACTCTCATAGCCCTCGCGTCCAAAGGCGCGGGCGAGGGGCTCGAGATGCAGGGTCGTCTTCGACGAGCAGAACAGCAGTTGTCACATCCGCGATGTTAGGCGACGACGCACCCGACCCGCCATCGTCCCAGGGGTGGAGAAGATACCAAGACGAGACCCGAAACGACGGGCTGGCGCCCCACGCCCGCGCGCAGAACGGGTTTTCATGAGATACGGCGACAAACCGCGATCCTGACGTGATCCCCGTCAACGGCCGAGGATCAATGAATAACGAGATGGTAACGGACGCTCCAGGCCCTGTCGGCTCAGAGCCGGGTCGAGAAGTCCTCTCCAGCGACCAGGGCACGATCTGCCCCAGCCCCTGGCCACGACCTCATGGCACCGCCCCACCTGGTACCTGCTGCTCAGGCGAGTGGAGGATGGCCATAGCGGTCGCCTCGTCCAGACGGATGCCGCCGGGCCTCGGCTGCATCCACGAGCCGCGAGGCGAGATTTGACGGTCGGGGCCGAAGACGTCTCCTGAGCGAGAGATGACCCGCCCTCGACGAGGCTGCTGCCTCGACCCGATGCGTCCGGCGCCTTCTGGAGCTCATCGACCAGGGCGGTGACGACGTCGGCGCGCGACCAGCAGGTCGTCGGAGATGTACATGACGGCGTCGCCGATCGTCTTGACCACCCGGGAGCGCCCCCGCGAGGTGATGACGTCACGGGCCGTGTTCTCGAAGCCCTCGAGCATGTGGGTCAGGGCCGCTTTGCTCATGCCCTGAGCGCGCTGGGTGAAGGGAGACGATGTCGACGAACCCCAGGAACGGATGAGCGGATAGAGATCGGGGCCGGTGTCCTGCGCCCACGGGCGAGACTTCGCATCGGTACGCCCCAGGATCGAGGCCACGTGACGGCGCCAGACATAGGTCAGCTGACGCGACAGGAGGTCCACGAGGCCGTCGATGCGGTCGAGGGCGCACCAGCCTCGCCGAGGTGTCGTCCAGGCTCGAGACGCTCGCTGAGGTCGGTGACGAAGGTCTCCAGCTCCCACAGGACCAGACGGTCCATCGTGTAGAGACTGGGCCCTCAGAAGCTCGAGCACGCTGGCCGAGGCCAGGAGCTGAGTCGCTGGTCTCTATCGAGTCAGCGTCGCAGTGTCTTGCAGCGCGGCGACATCCTGCTCAGTGAAGTGGACCGCATCGGGGTCGACGTCGGCGAGCTTCCATGGCGCGCCAGAACTTCGCGCGTCTCCAGGTGCTGGTCCCGGCCCTGCGGGCCACTCGGTCAGGGTGAGGCTGGGGCAGCAGCAGCAGGCTGCTCGTGCCCCGCCAGGGTGGTCCTGCCCGCAGGCCCCGCCCCGACGGTAGTCGCCTCACACGTTGCGTACTCCGCGTGAGCCTTCTGCCGGGCGCCTCCCCGGACCCCGCGAGTGAGTCCGCGCGCGCCCATTGCTCGCTTGGCTGTCTAATATCACCCTGCCAGAGTAGCGCAGATCACACGCCGATGCCTCCCAGAGATTCTCGCCCAGGACGGCAGCCTGTCCGCGTCACTCATTCGCTCCTTTCGCAGGCTCAGCCTCTGACACGCACCAGCGTCACATCGCCCGCGCGGACCTCGGTATCACCCGCCCTGATTGCGCAGCACCAGGGCGGGGATGACATCGACGGCCAGCCGCCGAGCTCACCGTCCGAGCCTGAACACCGACGTGCTGTCCCCAGGGTGCGGTCAGGCGCGCGCGCAGCTCGCGCCCGAGGGCGTCCCCGGCGTCGACGTCGCCGCAGGCCCTCCCACTGACTCCAGGCGCCGGGCCAGCTGGCGGGCCGATCGCGTTGAGGGCGACCTCGCGACAGCTGCGTCGCAGACATCACCGTCCGCGTCGACACGCCGGAGAGTGCGCAGGAGCCCGCCCATGCACCGGCAGGTCCTCGAGCCTCCCGCCGATAGTTGACGCCGATGCCGAGGATGACCATCGGGGGCCCCATCGCGGGCGGCGGCACTCATCGGGCCGCCGACAGCCGAGTGGCAGGCGACCGCGAGGGCTCCCGAGTGACGAGCTACACTGAGCACGCCGGCGATCTTGCGGGTGCGGCCCAGCCTGCACCGAGGCGACCAACCGTAGAGCTCCTCGGCTACGGCAACGACGTCATTGGGCCACTTGGTACCCATCCCGCCAGCCGACGCCCCTCGACGAAGGGCGCCAGAGCGTCGCGTACGGCCAGACCGGCCAGCAGCGGCACCCAGGTCAGCAGCCGTGCCGAACGAGGCCGCAGGACCACGGAGACCAGGAGGGCGCCGTCGTCGGGAGTGACCCACGCACGCCCGGATCGCCCCTGCCCGCGGTCTGCCTCAGCGCACGAAGGGCGGACAGGTGGGGCCAGGCCCTCAGTCCGGCGTCAGGGCCTGCGCAGGTCGTCCTGCGAGCCGGTGACGGGGACGGGCGACAAGACGTCGAGAAGGGACTGCTCGCTTGTGCTCATGAACCGAGCCTAGCGGCGGCGCCGTATAGGGTGACACCGTGATCCTCCTGGCATCCAAGTCATCCGGCCGCTTGGCGCACCCTGCGAGCCGCCGGCGTCGAACCGCTGCGCGAGCTCTCCTCGTCGATCGAGGAGGCCGTGCTCACGAGCTGGCCCAGCGGCGCCGGACGACGGGTCTGGCACCCCGAGCGCCGCCGAGCAGGTGCAGGCCCTGGCTCGAGCCAAGGCGCTCGACGCTCCAACGGCTCCACCGACCCGCAGGAGGCCGAGGTGGTCGTGGGCTGCGACTCGATGCTGGAGATCGGTACGTGGTCGGCAAGCCCACCGACGCCGCCGACGCCCGCGAGCGTTGGCGACTGATGAGCGGGGCACCGGCACCCTGCACACGGGGCACTCTGGTGCGCACCGTCGACGGGGCCATCGCCGAGGGGGTCAGCTCGGCCACCATCCGCTTCGGCCTCCCCGTCACGACCGAGGTCAACGTTTACATCGCCAGCGGTGAACCGCTGATGCGCGGAGCGTCACCATCGACGGACTGGTGGCGCCTTCATCGAGGGATCGACGGCGATCCCCACGGCGTCGTCGGCATCTCTCTGCCGCCACTGCGCCGGCTGCTGGCAGATCTGGGAGTGCGCTGGACAGACCTGTGGCGCCGCCGGCCGGCGGAGGAACCGACTGACGACGCCCACCGATCCGCGGACAGTCGATCGATGCGATGCGTCAGGAGGCCGAGAGGCGACACCGCCGACACGCCGGAGTCATCCGGAGCCCGAGCGACGACCTTCATGAGCTCGGCCAGAGCGACCTGCTGCTCACGACCGAGACGGTCAACGACGTGTCGACGCACGCCGTCGAGGTGCACCGGCGCGCCCTCGCGCAGGGAAGTCGAGGCCGCCGGAGTCAGCGCAGTTGACGCCACGGCGGTCCGAGTCGCAGGAGCTGCGCTCGACGTAGCCCACGTTCTCCAGACGTCGAACCGTGTGGGTCAGCCGGGAGCGGGAGTGAGAGACGTGCTCGGCCAGAGTGGACATGCGCAGCGTTGCCCGGGCGCCTCGGACAGACGCACCAGGATCTCGTACTCGTGCACTGGAGATGCCGCAGCCGGCTTCGAGCTCCCGGTTGAGGCGGGCGGTGACAGAGGTCGAAGCTGCCAGGAAGGCGCGCCAGGCATCCATCTCGATCTCATCGAGCACGGAAGCCCCCTGCGTCGACTGCTCCGAGGAGTCGTTCCTGTCCGCAGGCCCGGTGACCTGCCGACAGCGTACCGGCCGGGCTCCTGGCCGCACTCGGCCCTGCCGGCGACCTCAGCCGACTCCTGGCTGTAGGTGGCTTCGACGGCTTCCGATCGCTCTGGGTCCACTTCATCTCGACGTCCTCAGTGATAGGGCCGTCGGCTCCACCATTTCGTCCGCTCTGCAGTAATCACCTTATTGACTCCTCTCAGCACCGACCCGTATAGGCCGCGAACCCTCAAGCACTCACTTGTTGTCTGCCTTTGGCTTTCATACAAGTGCAAGTCCGCTCCTTTTTATCACACTCGGTCAGAGCGTCAGCACGTCGATACAGCCGCCCAGAAGATCGGACAACCTGTCCAGGACCATCAACATCAGCGACTTTCGGTTGATGATAGCGGAACTCGGAGGCTCGCAGTCGTCCCGAAAGAAATTCTCGCCCTGCCTTCACGCCACCCTGACATCCATCAGATTGACAGTGTAATTACCCATCTTTGTCACGTTATCATCCCCACTGACCGATGATTGGAGGAGGTCTACAATTCATTTCAACCCTCTCATCTCGCGGGCACCTAGACAACACTGAATCGCCGTCAGAATTCTCTCCAGCGGGTAATCATTTTTCCTCACGAAGTGATAGGTGCCCGATCAGCCCCGCACCGCCGCCGTGCCTCCAGATCCGGGCCGTGGCGTCGTCACCGTCGCCGCAGGACAGGGCGGCCCCGCCTGGACGATGGCACTGGTGTCGAGGTCGACGACGAGAGTCGCACCGGGTCCTCTCTCCCCGAGGAGACTCCCGGAACATCGGCTGAACCAATGAATTCCAAGCCAATGTGTCGATGAGACGAAGACTGGACGAGCGCGAGACTGAGCGCGCCGACGAGAAGCCCGTGAGCGACGACGTCATTCGTGCCGGCTCGCAGTCCGGCCTCGGCAGCCCTGCCGGGCAGGAGGTGGATGGGGTTGCGATCTCGGTGACCTCCGCCCAGGAGGCGATATCACCGGAGGTGAGCCAGCAGGACCTGGCGCCGGAGGACGGATCAATTCCGGCCCCGCCGTCCGTGATTTCCCCACCTCTCGGATGCCGTCAGCGACGGGCCTCGGCGGCGGGCGACCTCATGGGTCACGTGCCAGTCCCCGTTCCCACCTCCACTCGAGTCGTCGCTCGAAGGAGCTCCCCAACGCGCTCGACGGATTCTGTCGGACCACCAGTCCGCCAGGATCGGCGGAGCTCACTACGGCCTCGGCTGCTCAGATGAGCCGCGAGTCATGCGGCAACGACGGTGCAGCAGACCATCCCAGGAGGCGCTGCCTCGATGCCCCCGTATCCACCCCTGGAGCTGTCGCATGGCCAGAACGGCGGGGAGAATCGCCGTCGCACCGCGCAGAAGGCGGCCAGCCGTGGGACTGGACGCCCAGGCGGCGCGGAGGGCTCCGGGCAGGGTCCCGTGGCGAGAATGCCGGCGAGGACCGCTGTAAGCCGCCTCGACGACGTCGTCACAGGGGACCAGCAGGCCGTTCACGTCACCGATGCTAGGCGGCAGCCGCCTCGGATGACGAAGCCCCGCCGACATCGTGCCGACGGGGCTTGATCCAGACGTCGCAGGTGGCTGCGACAGGGGCCGGAACGCGCTGCTCAGCGGGTCTCGCGGTGCTCAGTGTGCTTACCGCAGCGAGCGCAGAACTTGGCGATGCTGAGACGGTCAGGGGGTGTTCCGACGGTTCTTCTCTGGTGATGTAGTTCCGCTCTTGCACTCCGAGCAGGCCAGAGTGATCTTGGGGGCGAACGTCGGCGGACTTGCTGGCCCGTTTGTCTCCTCGTGTCGATCCTCGAGCATGCGACGGGTGCGCTGTACTCGAAAGCTATGCGTAGCGGGGAGGGACTCGAACCCTCGACCTCACGATTATGAGTCGTGCGCTCTAACCAGCTGAGCTACCCTCGCCATATGACCACAATGGGGGCCAGTGGCCCCGCTGCGAGAGCCCCGGAAAGGGAATCGAACCCTTGACCTTCTCCTTACCATGGAGACGCTCTGCCAACTGAGCTATCGGGGCAACGAGCGGAATCCTAGGCGAGATCCGAGCTGCTCTGGCATATTCGGTCCGCCGTGGCTTCGCTCACTGCGGGTTCTCACCGCGAGGGTCGAGGTGTGATCAACGAGTGATCAGCGTGGCGGGTGAGGATTCGAACCCCCGTAGCATTACGCGGGCTGATTTACAGTCAGCTCCCCATTGGCCGCTCGGGCAGCCCTGCCTTTGACTCCATGCTCCGACCTCTCCGGTCATCGCTTGGCGCCGTGGAAGAATAGCAAGGCGGCGGCGCGAAGCGCCTAATCGCCCCTGTGGGACCCTCCTCACAGAACAACCCGCCTAGACTCGGGTCGACTGAAGTCCCGGCCCCGAAAGGACTGCCGCTGCGGCCAACGACTCCTCCTTCGACGTCGTCTCCCCGCCTCGATCGCCAGGAGGTGGACAACGCGTCAACCGTGCGCCAAGGAGATCTCCCAGCGCTACGACTTCCGCGGTGTCGACGCCTCCGTGAGCCTGTCCGGCGACACCATCACCCTGGAGGCCAACACGGCCGAGCGGGTCATGGCGATCCTGGACGTCCTGGAGTCCAAGTTCTTCCGCCGCGGCGTCTCCCCAAGGCCCTGGACCTGGGAGACAGGGAGCCGCGCCCCTCGGGCAAGATCTACCGCTCTGGCCTGCCCCCTGCGCGAGGGACCACCCAGGAGGTGGCCAAGAGGATCACCAAGGCGATCCGCGACGAGGGGCCCCAAGAGCGTCAAGGCCACGATCCAGGGCGATGAGGTGCGCGTGACCTCCAAGTCCCGCGACGACCTCCAGAGCGTCATCGCCCTGCTGAAGGACCTCGACGTCGACGCCGCTCTCCAGTTCGTCAACTACCGCTGAGGCCGGCCGTCCCGGCTCTAGGCCGACAGCAGCGTCAGGACGGCCTTGACGCGGCGGTGGACGGCGGCGTCGGGCAGCAGCCCGAGCTTGGCGAAGATCCGCTGGGTGTGCTTCTCCACGGCCCCTCGGTGACCACCATGATCTCGGCGATGCCGGCGTTGGTGCGACCCTCGGCCATGAGGGCCAGGACCTCCCGCTCGCGGGGCGTGAGCTCGGTGAGCGGGTCGTCGCGCCGGCCCCGCTGGAGGACCTGGGAGACGACGTCGGGGTCCAGGACGAGCTCACCGCGCGCCACCCGCTCGACCGCGCCGAGGAAGGCGTCAATGTCACCAACCCGGTCCTTGAGGAGGTAGCCCAGGGCGCCACCGCCGTCAGCCAGGAGGTCAGGGCAGGTAGCCGGCGACGACGTACTGGCTCAGCAGCAGGATGGGCGCCCCCGGCCACTGGGCGCGGATACGGGCGGTGGCGCGCAGGCCCTCGTCGGTGGGGAGGGCGGCATGCGGATGTCGGCGACGACGACGTCGGGCCGCAGCCGCAGGGCCTCCTCACGAGGGTCTCGCCGTCCCCCACTCCCCCGACGACCTCGTGGCCGCCGTCGGCTGCGGATGAGGGCCAGTCCCTCGCGCAGAAGGACGGAGTCATCAGCGATCAGAACGCGCACGGGATCATCGCCTCCACTGTGGTCGGCCCGCCGGTCGGGACGTGATCGTGAGCCTCACCGTCGACACCGTTGAGGCGCTCCACCAGACCGGCCAGGCCGTGACCCTTGGCGGTCGAGGCCCCGCCGATGCCGTTGTCGCTGATCCTCACCTGCAGCGCGCCGTCGACGACGCGGGTCTCGACGCCGGCGGCCGTGGCCCCGGAGTGCTTGTTGAGGTTGGCCAGGGGACCTCGCTGACCACGAAGTAGGCGTGCCTGGGAGACGTGATCAGGCAGGTCCGGCAGCTCAGTGCTCACGGTGACGGGGACGGAGGAGCGGGTGGCAGCCTCGGTGATGGCGGCTGCCAGGCCACGGTCGACGAGGACCGGTGGAGCGATACCGCGGAGAGCTGGCGCAGCTCGTCGAGGGTCTGCTGGGTCTGGTCCATGGCGCCCTGATGATCGCCGAGGCCGCCACCGGGTCCTTCTCGGCCTGGCGCTGGGCACGGGCCAGGTCCATGCGTAGGCGCACGAGGCGCTGCTGGGGGCCGTCGTGGATGTCGCGCCTCAGGCGGCGGCAGTGTCGGCCTCGGCGCGCTGGACGGCGGCCCGGGAGGTCTGAGGCGGCTGACCTCGCTGCGCCAGGAGAGCATGGCGCGGATGAGACCCGTCTGCATGGCGGCCAGGCCCCGTAGGACGGCGGGGGCGGTCAGGGAGAAGACGATGCCGCAGGTGAGGTTGAATCCGATGTCCCAGAGCAGCCCGGCTGCAGGCCCAGAAGATGAGCCAGCCCCCTGACGCTGCTCTCCGATGGTCGGGTCGAGGACCAGGTCAAGGGTGATGTCGGCAATGGGGGCCCAGAAGACCTGCCACGGCCAGGGCCAGCCACACGACGCTGATGATCCAGGTGATGAGGGAGACCGGGAAGTAGATGACGGCCCACAGCAGGTCCATCCAGCGCTGGGGGTCGCGCAGGCGCTGGAAGAGCCGACGGCGTGCGGAGACTCCCGGCTCGGACTTGAGGTAGCCGCCGGGCACCGGCTCGCGTCCGTCCACGCGCGCCACGGCGAGGCGGGCGATGTTGGCGAAGCCCCCGGCGATGCTCAGGGTCGATGACGAGCAGCAGCAGCCCGACCCAGATGATGGTGGTGACCACGCCGAGGGCGGTCAGCGGCACGACGAGGTAGAAAGCGAGCAGGCCTCAGTGGCCCGCTGAGGGAGGAGGAAGGCGGCGTCCCTGCCGAGTTGCCGGTAGCGCGCCGCCCATATCGATCGGTTCATGCCCTCATATCCTCCCTCAGGCCTGGAATCACGCCCAATCCTGCCACCTGGCGGGACCTTGCGGGGCTAGCCCGACACGTCAGTCTGCGAGCCGATCGGTCAGATTGCGGGCGATTTCATCAGCCCACATCCGTAGCGAGCCTCGCCGGGGCGGCTGAGGCAGCACAGGAGGTTGCCCATGCGGTCGAGGAGCTCGTAAGCGTCGCGGCGGGCGAGCAGCTGCTGCGGGTCGATGGCACCGGCGTGGCGAGAGTACCGCGAGTACTCCGTGACGAAGGCGGCGACGTCGTCGGGCGTCATGGGCAGGTACCAGGGTCCGCCGATCACCCGGCCACCGATGAGGGCCAGGTCCTGGCTTTGTCGCCGGGGGCCCGACCACTCGAAGTCGATGAGTCGTGGAACGCCGTCGGGGCCGAGGATGACGTTGGTGACGACGACGTCACCGTGGATGAGCGGGTGGATGGGGACGGCCTCGAAAGCCGGGGCGAGTCGGGTGAGCTCGCGGCGCCAGGCGGGTAGGAGTGCAGTGACGCGTGGATCTGGTGAGTGTCTCCGGGTGGTGCTCCCCCACCAGGTCAGCAGCTCCTCCCCTGCTCGCCGGCACTCGGCACAAACACGGCCGACGGTGCGGGACTGGTAGCAAAGGCCTCGTGCAGGCGGGCGATCTGGTGGGCGAGGGCGGTCGCGAGCTCGCGGGTTCCAGTCGGTGGCGCGAGGGCCCGACCGGAAACGTGGGTGGTCACCATGTAGGGGGATGCCGAGCGGGTTGTCGGTACCGGTCTCGAGGGCTATGGCACTGGTGCCGAGCTCGGGCGGGACGCGTCTGAGGGTCTCGAACTCGGCCATCATCGAGCGGGGCATCTCACGGGGCAGAGCGCCGGGGAACACGCAGGACCTGCGCCTGGTCACCGGAGCCGATTCTGCCAGGCAACGTAGCTCTCACCGGCGCCGAGCAACGTGATCTCAGGTGTCCCCGGCTCGGCCGGCAACCCGCGCAGCCGACCGGTGCTGACGGCGATCCGGATCGCGCCGCAAGGCTGAGTCCATGGGGATCGTTCCTATCTCTGAGTCCATGCTTCACCGAGTACCCTCAGGGATCTGAGCGTGCCGATCAATCCTGCATACCGAGCTCTCGAGGCCACTATGCACCTACCTTTGAGCAACCCGCTTCGTCACGTCGATCTGGTCACGGCGTGCGCCCCCTACAGACCGCTTCAGCCGTCACCGGATGAACACCGCGCGGGCACCGGACCATCATCACGACGATCGCCGTTATCGTTGCGATCCTGTCATTAGTTGCGTGGTTCTACGTCACCATATCGATCAGCGACTCCTCCGAGAAGGCACGAGTCACTGAGACCGGCTCAGGCATGACCGACCCCAGCCCCAGGTAACCTCGTTGACGATGGCCTGGGCGGCCTCGGACGGCAGTGAGCTCGGGCGGTGTCAGGTGGAGGTCGGCCTCGGGCCAGGGGGCGTAGTCGCGGCGGGTGCATCTCCTTCCAGTCCGGCAGCTTGAGTCCCCTCGATATCGCCGACCCGCTGCTGGGCACGGCGGCGGTGCTCGGTCGTATCCGAGCAGATGAGCTCGACGGCGAGGATACCGGCATCCCTGGGGCTGAGGCTGTCTCCTCCCACAGACGGCGGGTGATGGGCAGCGGGTTTGACGCACTCGACCAGGACGCTCACCGCCCGAGGCCAGGACATCTCGGGCGACGGCAGCAGCCACGTAGTATCAGCGCCTGCGGGCATGCCGGGGAGCATCTCGCCACTGTCCCGCAGAGCCTGCTCAATAGTGTCAATGCGCAGCCAGGTCGGCGGTCGGCCCTGCGGCCGCGCTCGGCCCGCAGGCGCAGGATCTTCCCGGCAGACGGCGGTCTTGCCGACTGCCGGTAGTCGCCGACGACGGTCAGGGGTCGCCATCAGTACCTGGCCATCTGCTCGAGACGGCTGACCTCACTGCGCCAGGAGAGCATGCCGTAGATGAGCCCCTGACTGCATGGCGGCCAGCCCCCTGCAGGACGAGGGAGCGGTCAGGAGAAGACGACGCCGGCGCTCAGGTGGATGACCGATCTCCCAGAGCAGGGGCGGATACAGCCCCAGAAAGCTCGGCGAGACTCTGGCTCTGGTCTCCGACGGTCGCGTTAAGAATCAATTCAAGAATGACGTCGATAATGGCGAGAGCAAAGCCGCCCACGGCCAGTGCCAGCCACCCGACGCTGATGATCCAGGTGAAGAGGGAGCACCGGGAAGTAGACGATGACCCACAGCAGGTCCATCCAGCGCTGAGGGTCACGCAGACGCCGGAAGAGCCGACGGCGCGCGGAGGCCCCCGGAACAGGAGACAGGTAAGCGCCAGGTCTGGGTTCACGTCCCGTCCAGACGCGCCACACGGAGACGGGCCAGGTTGGCGAAGCCCCCGGAGATGCTCAACGCCAGGGTCAGGAGGAGGAAGCCGATCCCGATGATGACGGTGCCGGCACCGGCTGCGGTCAGCGGCAGGACGAGGCAGAAGGCGAGCAGGCTCAGTGGCCCGCTGAGGAAGAGGAAGGCGGCATCCCGGCCGAGTCGGCGGTAGCGCGCGGCCCATACTGATCGGTTCATACCCCCCATTTTTCTCAGGCCCGGAATCGCACCCAATCCTGCCACCTGGCGAGGACCATGGAGGCTAGGCCCGACATGGCAGCGGGAAAGACGCGGCAGCCCGGACGACGACGGTCAGGGGTCATCGTCAGTACCCGGCCATCTGCTCGAGGCGGGCGATGCGCTTGTCCATGGGCGGGTGAGTGGAGAAGAGGTTGCGCAGGCTCCCGAAGGGGATTGGCGATCATCATGGAGGAGACCGGCTCGAGGCGCGGGTCCCGCCCCATGGGCACGCGCGAGATGCCCACTCGAGCTTTGCTGAGCGCGCTGGCCAGGGCGAGCGGGTCCTGGGTGAGCTCGGCGCCGTCGTGATCGGCGTCGTACTCGCGGGGTCCGGGAGATGGCGAACTGGGTGATGGCGGCGGCCAGGGGCGCCAGGAGCGAGAGCAGCAGGGACGGCGATGATGCTGTCGCCGTCCCGGTCACGCCGGTTACCGCCGCCGAACCACAGGGCCATGGTGGCTCACCGAGGAGATGACGCCGGCGATGCCCGCGGCCACCGAGGAGGTGAGGATGTCGCGGTTGTAGACGTGGGAGAGCTCATGGCCCCAGGACGCCCGCGCAGCTCGCGCTCGTTGAGGAGCTGGAGGATGCCCTGGGTGCAGCACACGGCGGCGTGAGGGGCTGCGGCCCGGTGGCGAAGGCGTTGGGACTCATCGTGGGGGCCACGTAGAGGCGTGGCATGGGCTGATCGGCGGCGGCGGAGAGCTCGCGCACAATGGCGTACATCTGGGGCTGCTGGTCCTCGGTGACCTCAATGGCACCCATGGAGCGCACCGCGATCTTGTCGGAGTTCCAGAAGCCGTAGGCGGTCTGCACCAGGCCGAAGACCGGCGCGATGATCAGCCAGACGGCGGAACCCGTGGCCCGGGCCAGTACGTAGCCGATAAGGAGGAGCAGGCTCCACATGCCGCCCAGGAGGACGGCGGTCTTGAGACCGTTATAGTGGTGAGTCCTTGTCATGGTGAGAGACTATGGGACGAACCTGTGTCTGACCTATGTCTGCTGGCGCGGGACCACTCGCGCGGTGATGAGGCTGCCGCAATCCAGGCAGCGCAGGGCATCGCGGAAGTCGTCGGGGTCGAAGGTGGTTCCCGGCGCCTCGCGCACGAGGGTCAGTACTCCCCCGTCGAGGTCGAGGACCGCGTACCCGGTGTCGCGGAAGCCGGCGCGCTCGTAGAAGGCGAGCCGCCGGCGTCGCTGCTCGGCGTTGTCGGCCTCGGCGATGACGGGTTCGATGTCCAGGACGATGGTGCAGCCGGGGTGACGGCGCTCGAGCTCGGCCAGGAGGCGGGTGCCCAGGCCGCGGCCGCGGGCGGCGTCGTCGACGGCGAGGTAGAAGAGGTAGAGCAGCCGGGAGCCGGGGCGGCGCACGGTCCAGGTCAGGGCGACGGGGTCCGGGGAGGCCTCGTGGGCGGGGTCGGCTGGGTCTCGTCCCACCAGGCGACGAGGTCGATGCCGCGCCGCAGGCTGAGCAGGTGGATGAGTGCCCAGGGCAGGCGCTCATCCTCGGGGAAGGCGCGCAGGTAGAGGTCGTGCGCCCAGCGGTCCGTGCCGCTGGCAACGCGGATGCGACGGGTTCTCACCGCTCAGCTCAGCAGGTCGACGACGTCGGCCGTGGGGATGTTCAGGGGCCTCGCCGACCCCGGCGGTGTAGAGCGTCCCGGCATGCGTGCTCAGGCCGCGCGCGAGGTCGGGGCGCGCCGCGATGGCGCCGCGCCAGCCCTCGTCGGCCAGGGCGAGGGCGTAGGGCAGGGTCGCGTTGGTCAGCGCGTAGGTGGAGGTGTGCGGGACGGCGCCGGGCATGTTGGCCACGCAGTAGAAGATCTTGCCGTCCACCTCGAAGGGTGGGCTCCGAGTGCGTGGTGGGGCGGGAGTCCTCGAAGCAGCCGCCCTGGTCGATGGCGATATCGACCAGCACGCTGCCGGGCCGCATGGTCTCCACCGTGGCGCGCGTGACGAGGCTCGGGGGTGCGGGCCCCGGGCACGAGGACGGCGCCGATGACCAGGTCCGCCCCGGCGCAGGCCCGGGCCACGTCGAGCTCGGTGGAGAAGCGGGTGCGAATGGCTCCGCCGTCGATCTCCTCGATCCGGCGCATGCGCAGCGGGTCGACGTCGAAGACGGTGACGTCCGCGCCCATGCCGGCGGCGAGCCCGCGCGGCGCTCAGGCCGGCGGTGCCGCCGCAGGACGACGACGCTCCCCGCCGCACCCCGGCGGCACCGCCCAGCAGGACGCCCGCCCCGCCGTGGGGGCGCAGCAGGGCGTCCGCACCGACCTGGGCGGCCAGGCGGGCCGGCGATCTCCGACATGGGCGCCAGGAGGGGCAGGGCGCCGGGTGTCGGTCTCGACGGTCTCGTAGGGCGATGGAGGTGACCCGCTTTGGCGAGCAGCTCCCTCGGTCAGGGCCCGGTCCGCGGCCAGGTGGAGGTAGGTGAACAGCAGCAGGTCCGGGCGCAGGAACGGGTACTCCCGGGCAAATCGGCTCCTTGACCTTGAGGACGAGCTCGGAGTCGGCCCACAGGGCCGGGGACGTCGTCGGTCATGACGGCGCCGGCGGCGGTGTACTGCGCATCGGGGATCGAGGCCCCTCGCCGGCGCCCACCTGGACGGTCACGGTGTGCCCGCGCCTGGTGAGCGCGTGAACACCGGCCCGGCGTGATGGCGACGCGGAACTCGTTGTCCTTGATCTCGGTGGGAACGCCGATTCGCATGGTTCTGCCTCCGGGGGTGTCGTGAGGGGGCGGTGTGACGCGTGTCGACTGGGACCGGCGGCGGACCGCCGGCGCCAGCCAGCTCAGCCAGTCAGGCGGTGGGCGACGCGCTCGGGGACGCGGTCCCGCCTCAGGGCTGGCCGATGAGGGTCCTCGGGGAACCTCGGTGGAGCGGGAGATCGCGGTCATGGCGTCGCGGAGACGACCTTGACGCGCTCGCGCTGCTTGGACGTCGCCCTCCGGTGACGACGACCTCGCCGTAGTCCTCGCCGAGCTCGCGCTCGTAGGCGTCCAGCAGCTCCCAGCCCTCCCAGTTGGTGAAGGGGATGCCGCGGGACTCCAGCAGGGCGATGAGGGCGTCGTGGCCGACCTGGCCTCGTCGTCGGTCTCGGCGTGCAGGAGGCCGGCGTTCGCGTCGGCCACGAGGTTCGTGATCGTCTCCTGCGCGTCGGACTTGGTGGAGCTGATGAGGCCCACGGGGCCGCGGCGGATCCAGCCGGTGGCGTACAGGCCGGTCAGGGGCTTGCCGTCCTCGCCGAGCACACGGCCGCCCTCGTTGGGGACGACGTGCCGCTCGGCGTCGAAGGGGCAGGCCCTCGATGGCGCTGGAGGCGTATCCGACGGCGCGGTAGACCGCCTGGACGGGCCAGTCGCGGTACTCGCCGGTGCCGGTGACGTTGCCGTCGCCCGGTCAGGCGGGTGCGCTCGATACGCAGGCCGACGACGTGGCCCGTCGTCGTCGGTGAGGACCCTCGTGGGGGCCGAGAAGAGATGGATGGGATGCGGTGGGAGGCGGTGAGGTCCTCCGGCTCCTGCATCGCGTAGCCCTCGAGGGCCTTGACGACCTGGCGCTGCTGGTTGGAGGCGGCCAGGGCCGCCTGGGAGCCCTCGTCGTACTCGAAGTCCTCCTCGTCGACGATGACGTCGACGTCGGCCTGCTTGCCGAGCTCGCGCAGCTCAGCGGGTGAACTTCACCTGGGCGGGGCCGCGGCGGCCGAAGACGTGCACGTCGGTGACCGGGGACTGCCGGAGGGTGGCGGCGACGTTTCGCGGGGATCTCGGTGGTCATGCGAGGTCGTCACGCGTGTGGCCAGGACACGGGCGATGTCCAGGGCCACGTTGCCGACGCCGATGACGGCGACCTCCTGGCGCTCAGGTCCCAGGTGCGCGGGTGGTCGGGGTGACCGTCGTACCAGGAGACGAAGTCGGCGCCGCCGTAGCACTCGGGGCGTCGACGCCGGGGATGTCGAGGGGGGCGTCGGTGTCGGCGCCGGTGGAGAAGACGATGGCGTCGTAGTGCTCGTGGAGCTCGGCCACCGAGATGTCACGGCCGACCTCAACGTTGCCGATGAGGCGGATGTCCCCGCGCTGGAGGATCTTGTAGAGGGCCACGATGATCTGCTTGATGCGCGGGTGGTCGGGGGCGACGCCGTAGCGCACCAGCCCGTAGGGCGCGGAAGCCGCTCGAACAGGTCGATACAGACCTCCATGCCCGACTTCGAGAGGATGTCCGAGGCGTAGATGCCTGCGGGGCCTGCTCCGATGACGGCGACATTGAGAGGACGTGCGTTCACTGTTCTTCGTTCCTGATTCAGGGGACGTGGACGTGGTGCCCGCGCTCCCGCAGCCGGGGACGGGCCGGCTGGTCCGACGTCCGACGACGGCGATGACGGCGGGGCACCGCGGCACAGTCTATGGAGGAAGGGCGGCCCTCCCCAGGGCGCGGGCAACATCGCCGCTGAGCCGCGTCACGTCGGGAGAGGCATCGGCAGGGACCGGGCGGTGAGTCCTCCACCGGGGAGCCGATCAGTACGGCACGGCCATGTCGACTCGTCAGAGCAGACGGGACGCTACGGGCATTGACGACCGGGATGTCGGTGAGGCGAGCAACAACTCGCTCGCTCTCGTATAAAGGATTGCTCACGTGCAGACATAGTCAATCGTGACTGCTGTCCTCGCCGAGGGTCGGGCCACACCACCGGGCAGACTGAGCACAGCCTCAGGATCAAGATCGTACACACGAACTGATTCGCTCAAAGGATATCTACTTCCATCGGAATACGCATAGTCGGCCTCCAGATGTCTCACCCTCCGCTGAGGATGAGTTGCTGACCACTCACGCCTAAACACCCCAGACAGGCCACGCATCTCCATCATTCTTCCCAGGCAAGGAGAAGGAGCAACCGGCATGCTGACCTCCTGTCGCTAGAGGTGACCATCACCGTTCCAACTCAAGTAGTTACTCGGCCCGAACCACACTGGTCGATCACATGCGCACGGTCTTACCGTCGATCTTCACATCAACACCCTCAGGTCCCCTTGCCCGCAGGGCCGGTGGCCTTTGGCATCGAGGTCGACGACGGCGCCGCACTCGCACCTCGACGACGCACTGGCCTCGGAGGGCTTCGATGGGCGTCAGCGTGATCTCCACACGGCGATTGACCTGCCTGGTGCTCGTCGTGTCGTTTCGGCACCCGCGGCGAGGACTCCCTGCCCGAGACCGACTCCTTCCACTCGGACAGGTCCGTCAGCTTCTGAGCCGATCCGACACCGCCTTTGGCCCGCCGTTCCGACAGATCCCTGGTTGTGCGCATCATCAGCCACATCATCAGTATGCCCCGTGATCGTCAGATCCCCACCAGAGGGATACTTCTTGATCTGCTCCACCACACTTCGCCAGCACACTGTCAGCCTGAGCCGAGAGCCGATCGGAGTCCGTCGAGAACGTGACATCCCCAGCCACCGTCACCGTCGTCGACTTCTCATCCTGCTTCGTATCCGACGAATCATCAGCAGCCAGCGACATGGTCTCGATCTTGAATGGCCCCGCCTCCGACTCATCGAGCTTCGCCTTTCGACAGCACATCCTTTACTGAGATATCAGTCTCAGTGTCCTTCAGACCGGAACACCTGTAGCAATGCCCACATAAGGGAGGAGCAGATCCACGACGCCGACATCCTCGGGCGGCGCATGAAACACTGGGAATACTTCCAAAGGCTTATCTTTTTCAACACCATCAGATAAATGACTTGCTTTCTTCGTCCAGTTCGCGATACACCAAGCCCTTATCCAAAGAGAGCATTCTGATCGCAACCATCGTCCCTGAATGATCCGCGGAGCCGAACGGCTGAGACAGGCTCACATTCTCATTCGAGGTCGTTGATAACACCAAGCGCACAACGCGCATGCTTGTCGTTGACTGCGGCGGGACCCACCTCAACCGAGAGCGGAGCCCCTTTGCCACTCCGCCTCCAGCATCACCCCACCATGGGCGGGGACCAGTCGCGGTCGCAGCAGCACGTGGGGACGCAGCGCCCGAGCTCTTCCCCGAGGAGGCGCATCGCCCTTCGTGAGCACTCCCGCAGCCCCGCTAGGACAGCCCCGCACCGGCCAGGGCGGGCAGGGCCAGGACGCCACGTCGGGTCAGTCGGGCACGGGTATCAGGAGACAGCGGCGTAGAGGACGGCATGTCGGGGACCTTTCGGCGCATCGGGAACACGTGCCTGACCCCTATCACCGCGGTCCACCGCGCACGATGGGGAACTACCCGTCCTCCCATCGGCTCCCCATCTCCCCATGGGGGAGTCATGGGTAGTTGCGAGCCTCGTCAGTCCTCGGACCGGTCTGTCAGGCGGCCCGGTCCACGAGGATGCGGGCGAAGTCCTCCATGGCGGCGCGTACCTGCGCCACCCGCTCACCGGCGTCGGCCATAGCCGCCGCGGCGGCCTCACCCTCGATGCCCGGCCTCGGCCAGGCGCTGCCGGGTCCCGTCAAGAACGGCCTCCTCCAGGCCCTCCAGGCCCTCGACCGCCTCGGCGGCCCAGGCCATGGCCATCTCGCGGGTACGGGCCAGGACGGGTGCTCCCGCAGGCGGGCGACGACGTCGGCCAGGAAGGCGTCGTCGGACAGGTCACCGGTGGACAGGCGCGAGAGGATCGCCTGGCCGGCGGCGTCGAGCTCGCCGGCCGCCAGGGCCTTGCGCAGAAGGAGGACCGGCATGGTGTCCACGCCTTCGCGCAGGTCGGTGCCGGGGGTCTTGCCGGTGGTGGCCGAGTCGCTCATGAGGTCGATGACGTCATCGGCCAGCTGGAAGGCCACGCCGATCTTCTCGCCGAACTCCTCCACGATCCGCTCGGTGCGCGCCCCGGCATCGGTGAGCATCGCCCTCGAAGCGGGCGGACACCGCGATGAGGGAGCCGGTCTTGTCCGCCAGGACCTGGATGTAGTGATCCACCGGGTCGGTGCCCGCTGGGCGCGGCAGGGTCTCGTGGAGCTGGCCCATGCACAGGCGCTCGAAGGTCTTGGCGTGAGCCATGACGGCCTCCGGGCCGAGCGCCGCCACCAGCTGGGAGGCGCGGGCCACGAGGACGTCGCCGGTGAGGATGGCGGCGGAGCTGCCCCAGACGATCTGAGCGCTCGGGGCGCCGCGGCGCAGCGGGGCCTCGTCCATGACGTCGTCGTGGTAGAGCGTGGCGATGTGAGTCAGCTCCACGGCCACGCCCGGCGTCGCGGATCTGCTCGCCGGTGGCCAGGGCCGGGGTCACCGAGCTGGGCGGTCAGCAGGGCCAGGACCGGGCGCAGGCGCTTTGCCCCCGGCCTCGGCCAGGTGCGAGGTCGGCGGGTTGATGGTCTCGTCGGCGCTGGTGACCACCTCCATGAGGCGGTCCTCGATGGCCTGGAGGGCGGGGACGATGCGCGACTCCAGCTGGGGCGCGCTCAGCGGCAGTGATCCGATCACGGAAGGAGCATAGCCGTCCGGTCGAACAGGTCGAAGGCGGCCTGCGGCAGAATCCCCAGGCCGATTGTGGCTATGACCGCAACGCCGACCGCCAGGGCGATCGGGCCCGTTGCTGGCCACGACCACGGAGCGCTCGCCGTCGGGCTCATGGAAGAACATGAGGACGATGAGCCGCATGTAGAAGAAGGCGGTCACGGCCGAGCAGACGACGGCGAGGACGACGAAGGGCACCCCGTTGCCGCTCAGGCCCGGTGGCGAAGAGCCGGAACTTCGCCATGAAGCCGGCCGTCAGGGGCACTCCGGCGAAGGACAGCAGGAAGACGGTCATGGCGCCGGCCGCCCAGGGGCTGCGGCGTCCCCAGGGCCCTTGAAGGCATCCAGGTCGCCGTCCTCGCCGCCCACGGAGCCGCCCCGGTTGGAGCGCACCAGGGTGATGATGCCGAAGGCTCCCACGGTGGCGATCCCGTAGGTCAGGGCGTAGAAGCTGAGCGCGGAGATCGCCGCCTGGAGTAGGCCAGGATCCCGATGAGCATGAAGCCGGCGTGGGCGATGGCCGAGTAGGCGAGCATGCGCTTGACGTCGCGCTGGACCACGCCGACGACGGTGCCCACGAGCATGGTCAGCGCCGCCACGGCCCACAGGGCGGGGGCCAGGTCCCAGCCCATGGCACCGGCGATGACGTAGTAGAAGCGCACGAGGGCCAGGAAGGCGGCGGCCTTGACGCCGGCGGCCATGAAGCCCGGTGACCGGGGTGGGGAGCGCCCTGGTAGACGTCCGGGCTCCAGGCGTGGAAGGGCACGGCCGCCACCTGAACAGCAGGCCGACGATCACCAGCATGAGGCCGGCCAGGATGAGCCAGTCCTGCCCCTGCACGGTGCGCACGGCACTCGCCCGATGCTCCGGTAGTCGACGGCACCGGCCACCCCGTAGAGCAGGGCCGATCCCATGAGGAGGAAGGCGGAGGCGAAGGCGCCCAGCACGAAGTACTTTCAGTGCCGCCTCCTGGCTGAGCAGCCGGCGGTGGCGGGCGGTGGCCGCCAGGATGTACAGCGGCAGCGAGATCATCTCCAGGATGACGAACAGCGTGATGAGGTCACTGCTGGCTCCGAAGAGCATCATGCCGCCCAGGAGAACAGGGTCAGGGGAAGATCTCGGTGGTGGTCCACCCGGCCAGGAGGGACTCGGTCTCCTCCGCGCTGCCGGGCCGGTCGGCGGCCTGGGCCGCGAAGGCGCCCGTCACCGACGGCGGTGCGGTCGGCCATCACCAGGACGGCCAGCAGCCCGATGACCAGGAGGATGCCCTGGGCGGCGATGGAGAAGGGGTCCTCGGTCAGGCCCTGCCGACATGCGAGCGCCCGGGCAGGAAGCCCTCGGGGCAGCTGGAACTGGGGATCGGCCGCGGCGGCGGCCCCGGCGGCCTTGACCTCGCCCCAGCGCAGGAACAGGGAGACCCCGAGGCCAGAATGGCCAGGAGGCTCAGCGCGGCCTGGATGGCCAGGCGGGCGGGGCGGGCGATGAAGGCCTCCACGAGGACACCCAGGACGCCGGCGCCCAGGATGATGAGTACCGGCGTCAGGGCGTCCCAGTTGACGATCGGGGCAGTGGCTGAGGGGCTCACTTGGTGTTCCCTTCCGTAGCGGTGGAGGCGGCGGGCGCTCGGTCGCACCGCCGGCATCGGGCTGTCACCGGCGACGACGGCGAGGCGGCGGCCTGCGGGAGCCCGGCTCACCGTGAGCGTGACCTGCCGGGCGACGTCGTCGAGCGCGTGAGTGAGTACGCCGGGGCCAGCCCGAGCGCGAGCATCGCGGCGATGATGGGGGACGACGACGAGGCGCTCGCGCCCGTCGAGGTCGGGGCTGCCCACGCGCTCGGGGCGCAGGCGCTCCCGGTGAAGACCCGCTGGTAGGGCAGCAGCATGTAGACGGCGGCGATGACGACGCCGACGACGGCCGCGCCGCCCAGGGCCAGCGAGACCGAGAAGGTGCCGGTGAGCACCATCCACTCGGGCACGAATCCGCTCAGGCCCGGCAGGGGCGATGGAGGCCAGCCCGCAGACCAGGAAGGTGCCGGCCACCAGCGGCATGACCCGGGCGATGCCGCCGAGCTCGCTGATGGCGACCGTCCCGGTGCGCCGGGCCATGAAGCCGGTGACCAGGTAGAGGCCGGCGATGGACAGCCCGTGGGCCACCATGTGAGACCATGGCGCCGTTGGCGGCCACCTGGTTGCCGATGAAGATCCCCAGGACCATGAAGCCGAAGTGGCTCACGGAGGTGTAGGAGATGAGGCGGTAGAGGTTGTCCTGGGCGATGGCGGCCAGGCCCCCGTAGATGATGGAGACGACCGCCAGGACCAGGATCACCGGGGCGGCCCAGCGGGAGGCCTCGGGGAAGATCGGCAGGACCAGGGTGATCATGCCGAAGGTGCCGATCTTGTCCAGGATGCCGATGAGCAGCACCGAGGTGCCTGGGCGTGGCCTGCTCGGCGGTGTCGGGCAGCCAGGTGTGACCGGGACCAGCGGGCGCCTTGATGGCGAAGGCGATGAAGAAGGTCAGGAAGATCCAGTGCCCGGCGGAGGTGGACACGTGCAGGTTGGCGGCCACCGAGTCGATGAGGAAGCTGGGGGCGCCGTTCTGGGCGGAGTGCAGGTAGACCGCGATGACGCCGATGAGCATGATGAGCCCGCCGGGCCAGGGAGTACAGGAGGAACTTCAGGGCGGCGCGCTGGCGATTCTGCCCGCCGAAGCAGCCGATGAGGAAGTACACCGGGATGAGCATCGCCTCGAAGCACAGGTAGAACAGGAGCAGGTCCCGGGCCGAGAAGATGACGACGACGAAGAACTCCAGGGCCAGGACGAGCCCGGTGAACAGGCCCCTGCCGGTCGGCGGGGACCCTCGCCCCAGGAGGCGAGCAGCACCAGGGGCGTGACGAAGGCGGCCAGGAGCACCATGGGACAGGCCCAGGCCGTTGACGCCCAGGGCCCAGGAGGCGCCGATGGCGGGGATCCAGGCGCGGGTGTCGGTCAGCTGGACGGTGCCGGCGTGTCGCCGAGGTCGAAGGCGCTCAGCGCCCACAGGCCCAGGGCGAGGACCGCCAGGGAGAACACGAGGCCCACGGCGCGGGCGTGGAGCCGGCGCAGCGGTGGGACCAGCCACAGCAGGAGCGCCCCGGCCAGTGGCGCGATCGCCATGACGGTCAGGACGGGCAGCGATGCGGGAAGAGTCGGCATGTGTCGTGTCCTCTCAGAACCTGGCGGCCAGGACGGCGATGAGTACGAGGACCGTTCCGGCCAGCATGTAGCCGGCGTAGGAGCGCACGTACCCGGACTCGGTGCGGCGGGTCAGGCGCCCCACGGGCGCCGGTGCCCGCGGCGGCACCTCGATGGCGCCGTCGACGACGTAGCGCTCGACGGCGTCGGTGGCCAGGACCAGTCCCCTGGCCGGTGCGCATGGCCAGGGCCTCGTTGACGGCGTCCTGGTACATGTCCTTGCGGGCGGCCTCCACCAGGGGGTTGGCTGGGCTGCAGGACGACGGGCACCGGGCGGCGCACGTACATCCACCAGGCCACGAGGACCCCGACGACGACCAGGGCGAGGGTGGCGCCCATGATGACGGTGGCCGGCAGGACCGGCTCGCCGTGCTCGGCGTGGCCGGTGACCGGCTCCAGCCAGGTGACGAACATGTTGTTGTAGGTCAGCAGCCCGCCCAGGCCCGCGGAGAACACGGACAGGACGATCAGGGGCAGCGTCATGAGCCAGCCGGACTCGTGGGGGTGGACCTCGCCCTCCAGGTCCTTGTCCGTGGTCCAGCGCTGCTTGCCGTGGAAGATCATGAAGAACAGGCGGGACATGTAGAAGGCGGTCAGGCCCGCGCCCAGCAGGGCGATGGTTCCCAGGATCCAGGGCTTGGCGCCCTCGCCGACGAAGGCGGCCTCGATGAGGCGGTCCTGGACCAGAAGCCCGGAGAAGGGCGGCACCCCAGGATGGCGAGCCAGCCGATGCCCATGGTGACCCAGGTGATCGCCATGGCGCTGCGCAGGCCGCCGAAGCGGCGCATGTTGACCTGGTCGCCCATGGCGTGCATGACCGAGCCGGCCCCCAGGAAGAGCTGGGCCTTGAAGAAGCCGTGGGTGAGCAGGTGGAAGATGGCGAAGGCGTAGCCGATCGGGCCCGAGTCCGGCGCCCAGCATCATGTAGCCGATCTGGCTCATGGTGGAGGCGGCCAGGACCTTCTTCATGTCGTCCTTGGCGCTTCCGATGACGGCCCCCAGCAGCAGGGTGATGGCGCCGACGACGGCGACGGCCGTCTGGGCGTCCGGGGCGCCCTCGAAGACGGCGGCGGAGCGGACCATGAGGTAGACGCCGGCGGTGACCATGGTGGCGGCGTGGATGAGGGCCGAGACCGGCGTGGGGCCCGGCCATGGCGTCGCCCAGCCAGGCCTGGAGCGGGGAACTGGGCGGACTTACCGCAGGCCGCCAGGAGCAGGAAGAAGCCGATGGCGGTGAGCCAGCCGGTGGTCACCGAGCCGTCGAGGGCGGCGGCGGAGACGGCGTCGAAGGAGACTGAGCCGATCTGGCCGACCATCGTCATCATGGCCAGCAGGAGACCGACGTCGCCCACACGGTTCGCGATGAAGGCCTTCTGGCGGCGGCGGCGTTCTCGCGGCTGGTGACCTGCTCGCCCTGGGGGCGTCGGCGTCGGCCGTGTTCCAGAAGCCGATGAGCAGGTAGGGAGGCCAGTCCACGCCCTCCCAGCCGACGAAGAGCACGATGTAGAGTCACCCAGGACCAGGGTGAGCATCGCGGCGATGAAGAGGTTGAGGTAGGGCGAAGAAAGCGGCGCCGGTCGCGATCGTGGGCCATGTAGGCCACCGAGTACAGGTGGATGAGGAAGCCGACGCAGGTCACCAGGGTCACGAAGGTCAGCGACAGCGGGTCCAGGCGCAGGCCGACGTCGATGCTCAGGTTGCCCGGCGGAGAACCAGTGGTAGAGGGAAGGCCGATGACGCGTTCCTCGGCGGGCAGGCCCAGGACCTGCACGCAGGATGCCCACGCCCAGGCAGGCGGCGGCGAAGGAGGCGGCCAGTCCCAGCCAGTGGCCCCCAGGCGTTGGAGCGGCGGCCGGCCAGCAGCAGGAGGCGCCGCCGAGACCGCGGGGACGGCGATGAGCAGCCAGGCCCAGGAGGCCGGGCCGGTGGCCTCGGTCACGGGCGTCACAACAGCGGGGGCGGTGACAGGGAGCGGGAAGCATGTCGGTGGTCTCCCCTCAGTTCTTGAGCAGGTTCTCGTCGTCGACCGACGTGGACCTGCGGGTGCGGAAGATGGATACGACGATGCTCAGGCCCACCACGACCTCGGCGGCGGCCACCACCATGACGAAGAAGGCGAAGACCTGGCCGGTGAGGTTGCCGTGGATCCGGGAGAAGGTCACCAGGACGAGGTTGACGGCAGTTGAGCATGAGCTCAACGCCCCATGAGCTCGATGATGGCGTTGCGGCGCAGCAGCACCGTGAGCGCCCCCAGGGTGAACAGCACCCCGGCCAGGACGATGTAGACGGTGATGGGGAGACTCACTTCTCCTCCTTCTGCTCAGGGGCGGCTGAGTCGGCTGCCCTCGTCATCGCTGAGGACGGGCTGCTTGACGGCGGGCGCAGCGGCTCCGGGCATGGCCGGCATCCCGGAGCGGCCGGTGTCCTGGGGCGCCGGTCGCGCCGACGCCGCCAGCGCCGTCCTGGCGGGAGACGATCGTCCCCGGAGCGCTGGGCCAGTCCCATCTCCGGGGAGACGTCGGACAGCTCCAGGCCCTGTCCGCGGGCCCGCAGGACCAGGGGCACGGACTCTCGACGGCCTCGCCCGTCGGCGTCCAGGGCCGGGGCGGCGGCGGAGTTGGTGGAGGCGTAGACGCCGGGCATCGGCTTCTGTCCGGGGTGGGACGCCCTGGAGGCGTAGTCCCGCATCTTGTTCGCGGCCACGCGGCGCTGGCTGAGCCGGGCCCGGATGCGCTGACGGTGGGTGAGGGTCAGGGCGCCGACGGCGGCGACGATGAGCAGGATGGCGGTCAGCTCCATGGTGACGACGTGGTCGTGGTAGAGCGTGACGGCCAGAAGGTCGGGGGCGGCCTTGGCGCCGTCCTTGAGGCCCGGCCGGCGTCGGGCAGGACGGTGCGCCACACGACGGCGGTCAGGACGCCGGCCAGGCCCCAGTCCCAGCAGGATGAGGACCGGGCGCATCGCATGACCGTAGCCGGCGGCACCGACCGGCTCGTCACCGCCGACGCCCACGAGCATGATGACGAACAGCACGAGGGTCATGACGGCGCCGGTGTAGACCACGACCTGGGTGATGCCCATGAAGGGCGACTCGTTGACGATGTAGAGGACGGCCAGCGAGATCATGATGCCGATCATGTTGATGGCGGCGGTCACGGCGCGCTTGGCGGTCAGGACGCCGATGCCGCAGGCCACGGTGACCAGGGCGACGACGCCGAACACGATGGCCTCGCCCAGCCCCAGGTGACCGTCCTGCAGTCAGGGCGGTCGGGGGCGGCGGAGAGCTCACTGGGCAGCAGGAGGGCGTTCATCGCACGGGCTCCCTTCACGGTCTGCTTGGCGCCCCTCAGCCGGAGGCGGTGGGAGTGGCCTTGGCGCGGGCGCCGGCCAGGCTGGGGTCGTCGGGCCGGTGGGCGCACCCAGTCGATCTGGGCCTGGGTGGAGCCGCTGACCCGACCGCGGTAGTAGTCGCCGTCCTCGGTGCCCTCGACCATGGGGTGAGGGGCGGCGACGGCGCCGTCGGGCACGGGCGCCAGGAGGTCCTCCTTCTCGTAGATGAGGCCCTCGCGACCGGGGCCGACGAGCTCATCGAAGTCGGTGGACATCGTCAGGGCCCGGGTGGGCAGGCCTCGATGCACATGCCGCAGAAGATGCAGCGCAGGTAGTTGATCTGGTAGACGCGCCCGTAGCGCTCGCCGGGCGAGTACTGGGCACCGGGTTCGTTGGAGGCGGCCTCGACGTAGATCGCGTCGGCGGGGCAGGCCCAGGCGCACAGCTCGCAGCCGATGCACTTCTCCAGGCCGTCGTCGTAGCGGTTGAGCTGGTGACGGCCGTGGTAGCGGGGCATCACCTGCGGCGGCTCGAAGGGGTACTGCTCGGTGACCACCGGGCGGAACATCGAGGAGATGGTGACCCCGTAGCCGGCCACGGGCGCGAAGGCCCGGGCCAGGGCGGAGGGAGCGTCGCGCAGCCAGTCGTCGTGCTGGGAGCCCCGGGAACGGTTGGGGGCGATCAGTCATCTTTTCCCTCCCTGGGGTGCCTCAGCGGCCGTGTCTGTGTCCTTGTCGCTGGCCGTGTCGGGCTTGAGGCCAAGGGGTGAAGGTGGGCAGGGCGGTGGCCGCGTCCGCACCGGGCCGGGTCGGGCCGGAGACCTGTCGGGACCCGGCCGAGTCCGGGGGAGCCGGCAGAGGCCGCGGAGTCGGCGGAACCGGTCGTCGTCGTCCTCGAGCTCGACGTCGTCCAGAAGACCGACGGCGGTCGCCGGACCGTCCTCGAAGTCCCGTCAGGTCGCCTGCAGCCAGGGCGGCGCGGCGGGCGCGCGGGCGAGGGCGGCAGGGACTGGCCCGGCAGGCGGCGGGACGGGGAAGCCCTCGAGGAAGGCGACGTGGTCGTCGTCGGCGCTCATGATCTCGACGTCGCCGTCTCGTCGTCATCCTCGTCATCGTCGTAGTCTCGTAGAGCTCCTCCTCGTCCTCCTTGTCGGGGATGAGGAAGAGGACGAACATGATGAGGCAGAAGACGACCGCCAGCGGCAGCAGCAGGGCCTGCACGGAGGCGCCGGAGAAGGTGCGGAAGGCGCGCACCACCGCCACCAGCACGAACCAGACCAGGGAGACCGGGATGAGGACCTTCCAGCCCAGCTTCATGAAGTGGTCGTAGCGGATGCGCACCAGGGTGCCCCGGGTCCAGATCATGAAGAACATGACGGCCCAGACCTTGCCGATGAACCACAGCATCAGCCACCAGCCGGAGTTGGCGCCCTCCCAGAACAGGCTGAGGATCGTGGAGCGCCAGCCGCCCAGGAACAGGGTGACGCACACGGCCGAGACGTTGAACATGTTGATGTACTCGGCCAGGAAGTACCAGGCGAACTTCATCGAGGAGTACTCGACCATGTGGCCGGCGACGAGCTCTCGCCCTCGGCCTCCGGGCAGGTCGAAGGGGAGGCGGTTGACCTCACCGACCATGGAGATGACGTAGATGATGAAGCTGGGCAGCATCGCCACGGCCCACCAGATGCGCTGCTGGGCGCTGACGATCCCGGAGGTGGACATGGTCCCCGAGGCCAGGAAGACCGTGAGGATGGACAGGCTCATGCTCAGCTCGTAGGAGATGACCTGAGCGGCGCTGCGCACGGCGCCGAAGAGCGGGTAGGTGGAGTGCGTGGACCAGCCGCCCAGGATGATCCCGTAGACGCCGAAGGCGGTGATGGCCAGGATGTAGAGGACCGCCACCGGAAGTCGGTCAGCTGCAGGGGCGTGGAGTGGCTGAAGATGCTCACCTGCGGCCCGAAGGGGATGACCGCGTAGACCATGAAGGCGCTGAAGGCGGCGATGAGGGGCGCCAGGAGGTAGATGACCTTCTCGGCTCCCTTGAGCCAGAAGTCCTCCTTCATGATGAGCTTGCCGGCGTCGGCGACAGCCTGGAGCAGGCCCGAGCGGGGCCGTTGACGTTGGGGCCCAGGCGGGTCTGCATGCGGGCCAGGCCGCGCCGCTCCACCCACAGCGCCATCATGACGCTGACGATGAGGAAGGCGACGATGAAGACGGCCTTGATGAGGGTCAGCCACCAGGTCTCGGCGGAGAAGTCGGCGACCACGCCCCCGTTGGAGACGGCGTCGTCGGCGGCGGCCTGAGCCGCGTGGATCAGGGTTCACCTCAGTACCTCCGCTGCATGGGTCAGGGTGACCCTGGGAGCCGTGACCCGGCGCCCAGGGTCTGGTGGACGGTGGATCCGGCCGAGCACTCGGGCAGCACACGGTGCCGTCGCTGACGCCGCCGACGACGGCCGGCAGGGTGATCGATCCGGTGGCGGTCGCCACGGTCACCTCCTCGCCGCCGGCTGCCAGCGACAGGCGCCGGGCGAGGTCGGCGCCCACCCGGGCGATGGGGACGCAGGGCGGTGGCGGCCAGGAAGGGCTCGCCGTCCTGGAGGCGTCCGGCGTCGAGCATGGGCTTGTGGGTGGTCAGGCGCGCCTCCACACCGCCGTCGACGAGACGCCTCGGCAGCGGTCACCGGGGCGCGCCCGAAGGCGACCGGCATGCGCTGCCCGCGCCACAGGCCCAGGGCGGCGAGCTGCTCGTGCAGCGACGACCAGGTCGTCGACCTGGAGGTCGACCCCATCTCGTCGGCGAGCATCCCCAGGACCTGGCGGTCGGTGCGGGCCCGCGAGACGTGGGCCTGACCGAAGGGGCGCACGCGCCCCTCCCAGTTGACGAAGGTGCCGTTCTTCTCCACGGCCGGGGCCACGGGCAGGACGACGTCGGCGTGCTCGCTGACCTCGCTGCGACGCACCTCGAGCTGGACGGTGAAGCCGCTGGCGGCCAGGGCCGCGCGGGCCAGACCCGGGTCGGGGAAGTCGCGCAGGTCGATGCCGCCGACGACGGCGCCGCCCGAGGTCCCGTCCAGGAGGGCGAGAGGATCCCGGTGGTGTCGCGGCCCAGCGACGTGGGCAGGAGGTGCTCGGGGACCCATGTTCCAGGCCCGCTCGACCTGGGCACGGGCCTCGGGTCGGCTCACGGGGCGACCGCCGGGCAGGAGGCCGGGCAGCAGGGCCCGCCTCGATGCCGCCGCGCTCGCCGCTGCGGCGCGGGACCCAGGCCAGGTGGGCGCCGGTGGCGGGTGGCCAGGGGCGTCGGCGACGCTGAGCAGGGCCGGGGAACGCGGGCGGCGCGCTCACCGATGAGGATGGTGGCGCCGTCGGCCCGCAGGGCCTCGACGAGGTCGGGGTGGGTCTGGCTGAGGTGGGCGACGACGCGGGCCTCCTCACCGGGCGGGTGAGGATGGCCTGGGCGGAGAGCTTGCGGCTGCCGGCGCTCAGGCAGGTGGTCACGGTGGCCACCTTGACGCCGCCGGCGCGCACGCCCTGCGCAGGCGCAGGAACAGTGAGCCGCACTCGTCCTCGGGCTCCAGGCCCAGGAGCAGGACCTGGCCGGCCCTCTCCAGGTGGCGGTAGGTGACGGCGCCCAGGCCGGTTCCGGCCACTCGGGCGGCCAGGAAGGTGTCCTCCTCCAGGCTGTGGGCGCGCACGCGCTGGTCGATGTCGTTGGTGCCCAGGACGGTACGGGCGAAAGCGGGACCAGGCCCAGGCGTCCTCCAGGGTGAGGGCGGCCGCCGGGCAGGAGCCCCACTCCCCGTCGGAGGCGGCGCGGGCCAGTCCCCTGGGCAGCGACGTCCAGGGCGTCGGACCAGGAGGTGGTGACGAGCTCGCCGGTCTCCTCGTCGCGCACGAGCGGCACGGTGAGGCGGTCGGGCTGGGAGGACCAGGTGAAGGCGAAGCGGTCCTTGTCGGTGATCCACTCCTCGTTGACCTCGGGGTCGTTGCCGGCCAGGTGGCGCAGGACGACGCCGCGGCGCATGTCGACGCGGATGGCCGGAGCCGGAGGCGTCGTGCTCGGTGACGGAGTCGGTGGAGACCAGGTCCATGGGGCGGGCCCGGAAGCGATACCTCGCGGAGGTCAGGGCGCCCACGGGGCAGATCTGGATGATGTTGCCCGAGAAGTAGGAGGCGAAGGGGCGCCCGGAGGCGTCCAGGTCCTCGCGGCCGGCGCCCAGGTCGGGGCCGTAGTCGGTGCCGTCGGAGGCGCCGGGCTCGCCGCCGGGGCCGGTCAGGTCACCCAGGGCGCTCAGGGACGGCACCCCGCGGATCGTCTGGAGGTCGGCGTCGATGCGACTGCTCGGCCGAGCCGGTGGCGAAGTCCAGGACGCGGGCGTCGAAGCGCCCGATCTGCTCGGAGTACAGGCCTCCTGTGTGCTCGGGGTTTCCGTCCATGTCGCAGGAGGGGTGGCCGCCGCCGCGTCCCTGGAGGGCGATGAAGGGGTCACCGGGGAATCTGGTCGGCGAAGCGCACGCAGCGCTGGCACAGGATGCAGCGGTCACGGTCCAGCAGGATGTTGCTGGTCAGGCGCAGCGGCTTGGGGAAGGTGCGCTTGACGTCGGTGAAGCGGGTGGCGGACTGGGCGCCGGAGGCCATGAGCTCCAGGGCCTGGTTCTGCAGGGGGCACTCGCCGCCCTTGTCGCACACCGGGCAGTCCAGCGGGTGGTTGATGAGGAGGAACTCCATGGTGCCGGCCTGGGCCTTGGCGGCGACCTCGCTGGTGGCCTGGGTGGAGATCTCCATGCCCTCCATGGCGGTCATGGCGCAGGAGGGCTGGGGCTTGGGCATGGGCCGCACGACGCCGTCGCGCTCGGGCATGGCCACCTCCACCAGGCACTGGCGGCAGTTGGCCGACGGCGCGAGCAGCGGGTGGTCGCAGAAGCGCGGGATGCGCACGCCGACCTGCTCGGCGGCGCGGATGAGGAGGGTCCCTCTCGACCTCGACGGGGAGGCCGTCGATGGTCATGTGGACCATCTCGGGGGCCGGGGGCGCCGCGGGTGCGGAGCTCTTGGTGGTCGTCTCAGCAGTCATGGCTCACCGTGCGCTTTCGAAGACGGAGGAGGCGGCGTGGGGAAGAGCTCGCCGGCGGCGGCGGTGTAGCCGGCCTCGAACTCCTCGCGGAACCGCTTGATGCCGGTCAGGACCGGGGTGGCGGAGGCGTCGCCCAGGGCGCAGAAGGAGCGCCCGGCGATGTTGGAGGCGATGGACTCGGAGCTCTCGACGTCGCCGGGCAGTCCGCGCCCGGCCTCCAGACGCAGCATGATCTGGCGCATCCAGTAGGTGCCCCTCGCGGCAGGGGGTGCACTTGCCGCAGGACTCGTGCTGGTAGAACTCGGTCCAGCGGGGTGACCACGCGCACCACGGAGACGGTCTCGTCGAAGACCTGCAGGGCGCGGGTTCCCAGCATGGAGCCGGCCTCGGCCACGGACTCGTAGTCCAGGGGGACGTCGAGCCTCGTCGGGGCCGAAGATCGGCGTCGAGGAGCCTCCCGGCACCCAGAACTTCAGCTCGTGGCCGGGGCGGATGCCGCCGGAGAGCTCGATGAGCTCGCGCATGGTGATGCCGAAGGGGGCCTCGTACTGGCCGGGGTGGGCCACGTGGCCCGGAGACGGAGAAGATGCCGTGGCCCTTGGACTTCTCGGTGCCCATGGTGGAGTACCACTGGGCGCCGCGGGCCAGGATCGCCGGGGACCGAGGCGATGGTCTCGACGTTGTTGACCACCGTGGGCGGGCGTAGAGGCCGGCGACGGCGGGGAAGGGCGGCTTGAGGCGGGGGTGGCCGCGGCGGCCCTCCAGGGAGTCCAGCAGGGCGGTCTCCTCACCGCAGATGTAGGCGCCGGCCCCGGCGTGGGCGGTGATGCGCAGCCGCTGCTGGCCGTCGAGCCCGAAGCCGGTGTCCAGCAGGCCGGACTCGGTGGCCTCGCGCACGGCGCTGAGCAGGCGGCGTAGACGTGGGGGACCTCGCCGCGCAGGTAGACGAAGGCGTGGTCGCCGCCGATGGCGCGCGAGGTGATGGCGATGCCCTCGATGAGCGCCTGCGGGTTGGACATGATCGTGGGGATGTCCTTGCAGGTGCCGGGCTCGGACTCGTCGGCGTTGACCACGAGGTAGCGCGGGCCGCCGTCGACCGGGGGCAGGAAGGACCACTTCAGGCCGGTGGGGAAGCCCTGGCGCCGCCGCGTCCGCGCAGGCCGGAGTCCTTGATGAGGGTGATGAGGTCCCTCGCTGCTGAGGGTCTTGGCCTGCTTCAGGCCCCTCGTAGCCGCCGTGGTCGAGGTAGGCCTGCAGGGTCCAGGAGCGCTCCTGGTCCCACAGGTCGCTCAGGACCGGGGTGAGGGTGCCCGGCGCGGTGTAGGTGGCGGTGTCACTCACTTGGACTCCTCCTTCGGCGCGGTCCAGCCCTGCTCGCGGGCGATGCGCAGGCCGCGCAGGGTCGGCTCACCGGGGCCGCGCCCCTCGTCGGTGCGGCCGTCCTCGAAGCCGGCCAGCAGGCGCTCGTTCTCGCGGAAGGTGGGGACGGTCTCGGGGCCGCGGGTGGGAGCGACGTCCTCGCCGCGCTCGAGGGCCTTGATCATGGCGACGGCGGAGTCGGGGGTCTGGTTGTCGAAGAACTCCCAGTTGACCATGACGACGGGGGCGTAGTCGCAGGCGGCGTTGCACTCGACGCGCTCGAGGCTGATGGTGCCGTCCTCGCTGGTCTCCTCGGCGCCCAGGCCCGTGTGCTCGGTGACCGCCGACCAGATCTCGTCCCCGCCCATGACGGCGCACAGGGCGTTGGTGCACACGCCCACGTGATAGGTGCCGACCGGGTGGCGACGGAACTGGCTGTAGAAGGTGGCCACGGCGCTGACCTCGGCGCGCTCCAGGCCCAGCCGGGCGGCGCACAGGGCGATGCCGGCCGGTGAGACGTAGCCGTCCACGGACTGGATGAGGTGGAGCATCGGGATGAGGGCGCTGCGCTCCTTGCCCGCCGGGTAGCGGGCGATGATCCGCTCGATGTCGTCCTGGAGGCCCTGGGCGACCTCGGCGCTGTAGCCGGCGGCGACGGCGGCGGCCGCCACGGTGCCCACCGGGCCCGACCGCGCTGACGGTCGCGATGGTCTCGACGGCTGGGTCTGACTGCGTTCTCGGTGGTGCTCATCAGCGGTCCACGCCTCCCAGGACGGGGTCGATGGAGGCCAGGGGTGGGCACGAGGTCGGCGATCATGCCGCCCCTCGCCCATCATGACCCAGCGACTGCAGGTTGGAGAATGAGGGGTCGCGGAAGTGGACCCGGTAGGGGCGGGTGCCGCCGTCGGAGACAGCTGGATGCCCAGGGATCCCCCTTGGCGTGCTCGACGGTCTGGTAGACTCTGCCCGGCCGGGACCCGAAAGCCCTGGGTCACCAGCTTGAAGTGGTGGATGAGGGACTCCATGGACGAGCCCATGATCTCGCGCACGTGCTCCAGGGACTGGCCCTGGCCGTCGGTGGCGATGGCCATGCGGGCGGGGCCAGGCGATGGTCGGGTCGGCCACCATCGTGGTGTTGGAGGGTCGTCGCCGCGGGCGGAGATCTCGTCGAGGCGGTCCAGGCACTGGGAGACGATCTTGAGCGACTCAGTAGGGACTCGTCCAGCCGGATGCGCAGCCGGTTGTAGCAGTCGGAGACCTTGTAGGTGGGCACCCGGAAGTCGTAGGTCTCGTAGCCGCAGTAGGGCTTGGTGCGCCGCAGGTCCAGCGGGTAGCCGGCCGCGCGCAGGCACGGCCCGGTCAGGCCCAGGGCGAGGGCGCCGGCCAGGCTGATCTCGCCCACGCCGATGAAAGCGGGACTTGAGGATCGGGTTCTCCAGGAGCAGCAGCTCGAGCTCGTGGATGTCGTTCTTGATGTCCGGGCATGACCGAGCGCACGAACTCGGTGAAGCCCTCGGGGATGTCCTGGGCCAGGCCCCGGGGCGGACGTAGGCGTGGTTCATGCGCAGCCCGGAGACCATCTCGAAGGCCTTGAGGATGTTCTCGCGGCAGCGAAGGCGATGGTCATGAGCGTGGTGCCGCCCATCTCGTTGCCCCCGGTGCCCACGGCCACGACGTGGGAGGCGATGCGGTTGAGCTCCATGAGCAGCACGCGGGTGACGGTGGCCTTCTCGGGGACGTCATCGGTGATGCCCAGGAGCTTCTCGACCGCGAGCGCGTAGCCGACCTCCTGGAAGAAGGGGCCACGTAGTCCATGCGGGTCACGAAAGGGTCTCGCCCTGCACCCAGGTGCGGTACTCCATGTTCTTCTCGATACCGGTGTGCAGGTAGCCGGTACCGACGCGGACCTCGGTGACGACCTCGCCGTCGGCCTCAGGACCAGGCGCAGCACGCCGTGGGTGGAGGGTGGACCGGGCCCATGTTGAGGACGATCCGGTCGTTGCGCAGGCGGTCGGCCTCGTCGCGCTCGGCGATCTGGGCAACGACGTCGTCCCAGTCCCCGCCGCTGACGGTGAACTGCTCGGCGCCGGCGGACAGGTCGTCCGATGGCGGGGCCGGAGGCGCGGAAGGTGCTCGTGGTGCTCATCAGCGGTAGGACCTCCGGGTGTCGGCGGGCGGGGTCTGGGCGCCCTTGTACTCGACAGGGGATGCCGCCCAGCGGGTAGTCCTTGCGCTGGGGTGGCCCACCCAGTCGTCGGGCATGGCGGTGCGGGTCAGGTGGGGGTGGCCGTCGGAGACGATGCCCATGAGGTCCCAGGTCTCCCGCTCGTGCCAGTCGTTTGCCGGGGTAGACCGAGACGATGGAGGGCACGTGCGGGTCGGAGTCGGGCAGGCGACCTGAGGCGCAGGCTGGCGCCCGCCGTGGGTCAGGCTCATCGAGCTCGATGCAGGCGTGCAGCTCGCGGCCGGTCAGCTGGGGGTAGTGGACGCCGCTGACGCCCAGGCACAGGCTCGAAGCGCAGGTCCTGGTCGTCGCGCAGGGGGCGCACGACGTCGAGCAGGTGCTCGCGGGCGATGAACAGGGTGAGCTCGTCGTGCTCGATGACGACCTTCTCGATGGCGGCGGCCGGGTCGACGCCGGCGTCCTGGAGGTCCTCGATGAGGGGCGTCGACGACGCCGTCGAAACCAGCCGCCGTAGGGGCGCACGGCGGCGGGGCGAGGGTGACGACGCTGCGGTGCTCGCCGTAGCCGGTGGTGTCGCCGGCGTCGGAGGCGCCGAACTGGCCGGTGGGGGCGGCGATGACCTCCAGGCGCAGCTCGGGGCGCACGGGGGTGCCGGCGACCTCGGGGACGGCAGGGGGACCGCCGAGACCTCGGGGATCTCGGGCAGGGCGTCGGAGCCCGAGTCGTCGTCCCGGAGCGTTCTTCTCACTCATGCCAGCAGGCCCTTCATCTCATGGGTGGGGTGGCGGACAGGGCGGCGGCCTCGACGGCGCGGGCGATCTCCTCGCGGTGCTTGAACAGCGGCTTCTTCTCGATCTGGCGGGTGAGCTCGAGCATGGCGTTGAGGAGCATCTCGGGGCGCGGCGGGCAGCCCGGCAGGTAGATGTCCACCGACGATGTGGTCGCAGCCCTGGACGACGGCGTAGTTGTTGAAGATGCCGCCCGATGAGGCGCAGGCCCCCATGGAGATGACCCATCAGGCTCGGGCATGGAGTCGTAGACGTTGCGCACGATCGGGGCCATCTTGTGGGAGACGCGGCCCGAGACGATCATGACGTCGGCGTGGCGCGGGGAGGCGCGGAAGACCCTCCCAGCCGAAGCGGGCCATGTCGAAGCGGGGTGCCGGCGGCCATCATCTCGATGGCGCAGCAGGCCAGCCCCATGGTGACGGCCACATGGAGCGGGCCTGGGCCAGGCCCTGCGAGCTTCTCGACGGTGGTCAGCAGGAAGCCCGGGGCTGTCCACCTCGGCGGCAGCGGCAGCGTAGGGGTCGTTGCGCTTGGAGGGGATGGACGCCATGAAGGCGTTGTGCTTTTTCATGCTCTTCACTGCTGTGTGTACTCCCTTGAGATCGTCGGGGCCGCGTGCCGCCCGTGGGTCCCGTTGCGGTGCCTCGTAGCTCGATCCGTGCGTCTCAGTCCCAGTCCAGCTCCGCGGCGCTCACTCCAGGATGTAGGGCACGGTGATGAGGCCGATGAACAGGACGGCGGCGCCTCAGTCCGAAGAACCCCAGGCAGCCGAAGGCCGTGGCCCAGGGTAGAGGAAGACCACCTCGACGTCGAAGATGATGAAGGTCATGCCCACCAGGTAGAAGGAGACGGGGAAGCGCCCGTGCTCGGTGTTGGCGGGGTGGGGGTCGATGCCGCACTCGTAGTTGGCGACCTTTGACCCGGTTGCGCCGGGTGGGCTGATGATGGCGCTCAGGGCCAGGCCGCCGATCGGCGACCACGAGGGCCAGTGCGGCCATGATGAGCAGGGAGGCGTAGAGGTTCATGCTTCCGGCACCATCCTTGTCAGGAGCTGGATGAAGTGGTCGATTCCGTCGCCGCCGGCGCTCCCACCCGTCGGACAGGGAGCTGGTGACGAGCTTCGTGGGGCGCTTGCGCGGCAGCCCGTAGCGGGTGCACAGGCGCATGACCTCGGGGGTGCTCGATGAGGGCGACGAAGACAGCGCCCGAGCGTGTAGTAGCCGCCCATCTCGGCCTGAGGGCCTTGGGGTACTGGGTCAGGACCTGCTCGCGGCCCGACGTCGTGGAGCGGGCGGCGGCCTGGACGGCGGCCTGGCGGCCAGGCGGCCGGACAGGAGGGGCCTGGGCGATGCCCTCGCCGTTGAAGGGGCGAGACCATGCCGCCGCGTCTCCCAGCAGCATGAGGCCGTCGGCGTAGTGGGGCTTGCGGTTGAAGGCCATGGGCAGGGCGGCGCTGACCAGGCCGCCGACCTGGTTCTCCTGGTGAAGCCCCAGGAGGCCGGGAACGTTGTCCATCCAGCGGTTGAACACGCGCGCGGTAGTCGATGGCGGTGGCCGAGGCGCGCGAGGAGACCGAGCCGAGGCCGACGTTGACCAGCCCCTCCCCACGGGACCAGATCCACCCGTAGCCGGGCAGGAGGTCGGACTTGCCGGGCTTGCCGTCCCACGGCTCGAGGCGCGACTCCATCCAGGCGTCCTTGGCGCGTGGGGAGCGGAAGTAGGCGCGCACGGCCACGCCCATGGGGCGGCGCTCGTTCTTGGTGCGCCCGACGGCGGTGGCCAGGCGGGCCGAGACCCCTCGGCGTCGACGACCAGCGGGCGGGTGAAGGGTGGTGGGGGCCCTCGATGCCGGGGTAGGCGACCCGGTTGGTGGGGCGGGCCTCGACGCCGGTGACCGCGGCCGGTGGGCGAGGTGACGGGGCCGGTGACGGTGACGCACCGGTGAGCAGGCGGGCGCCGGCCGCGGCGGCGTGCTCGGCCAGGTCGCGGTCGAGCAGGGCGCGGGGCGGGCCATCCGTAGGGAGGGGAAGGAGGCCTGCTCCGGGCCAGGGAAGTGGAGGAGGTCCCGCCGCCGATGACGCGCAGGCCGCGGTTGCGCTGCCAGCCGGAGGTGATCCATACCCATGGAGACGAACTCGCGCACAGCCGAGGGGTCAGGCCGTCGCCGCAGACCTTTGTCGCGGCCGAGCTCCTGCTTCTCAGGAGGATGACATCGAGACCGAGGGTGGCCATGTGGAAGGCCGCCGAGGATCCAGCCGGGCCGGCGCCCGACGACGATGACGTCGGCGGTGGTGGAGGCGCTGGACTGGGCGGCTGCCTGAGTCACTCGGGCTTCCCTCCTCGGCACTTCTGGTACGGCAGGTGTTGTCGTAGGCATCACAGTTGGCACCGTAATGCAGGGCCCGCGGTCGGCGGGAGCTGTGCCGACTGTACCCAGGGGCGGCACTCGCTTGACGAGGCCCGCCGACAGAGATCGGCGAACAGCGGGTTTTTCGTTGTCTGTGACGGCAATACTTCAGCGGAAGTCTCCGCCTCAACGGACGGGCTGCGGCGCCCTCCAGAATTACGCTGCAAGTGAGTGACGAATTTCAACGCTGTCGGACGGGACCTGGGTCCCTAGAGCGACACAGGGGCGATCGCAGGTCGGTCAGCATCTGCTCGACTGGCGATACCGCGCCGGGATTGCGATGACTGCCCCCATGAGCCGTTCCCGCTTCGAGCCACCTCGCGAGGACCCGCGCGAGGTCGCCAGGATGTTCGACGCCGTCGCGCGCCGCTACGACCCGTCCAACGACGTGATGAGCCTGTTCCAGGTGCACATGTGGCGTCGGGTGACGCGCGCGGCCGTCGCCGCGGGACCGGGGATGCGCGTCCTGGACCTGGCCGCGGGGACCGGCACCTCCTCGGTGGAGTACGCCGCCGACGGCGCCGAGGTCGTGGCCTGCGACTCTCCACCGGCATGGTCGCCGAGGGCAGCGCCGCCACCCGAGATCGCCTTCGTGGCCGGGGACGCCACGGCTCTGCCTCTCGCCGATGAGGACGCTTCGACGTCGTCACCATCTCCCTACGGGCTGCGCAACGTTCAGGACACGGCGCGGGCACTGGCGGAGATGCGCGGGTGACGGTGCCGGGCGGGCCGGATCGTCATCGCGGAGTTCTCACCCGGTCTCACCTCTTCCGACGCCTGTACCGCTTCTACCTGGGCGGCGCCCTGCCGGCCGCCGCGCCGCGGTCTCACTCGAACACCGGAGGCTCATGACTACCTGGGCGAGTCGATCCTGGCCTGGCCCGGACCAGAGGGAGCTGGCCGGCCTCATGCACGAGGCCGGCTGGCGGGGCGTGGGTACAAGAACCTCTCCGGCGGGATCGTCGCGGTCCACCGGGCCACTCGGGCCCGTCATGCTCGCGCGCACCGTGATCGAGCGCTCGAGACGCGAGGCCGAGTCGTGAGGGCCGATCACTGCCGGCCGCGCCGCCGCGGCTGTCCTTCCGCACCCACGAGCCGCCGACGGACGCACTCTGAGAGGGCTCGCGCTCATCGACCTGCTGGCGGGCCGCGAGGATGTCAGTCTCCTGGGTCCATGAGGGACGCGGACTCATCGGGCTGGGCCGCGTCCTGGCGATCGAGGCCCACGGGGCGGGAGCGCATCGAGGCGCTGCGGGCCGCGTGGCGGGCCGTCGTCGGCGCGGCCTGGTGGCGCGACGCGCTGGTCCGCCCGGGACCCGGGCCGGTGGCCCTGGGCACGATCACCTTCTCCCCGCCTCCGAGCAGTCCTCGGTCCTCGTTGTCCCCGAGGCCCTCGATCGGGCTCTGACGACTCCGGGCGCCTGGCTGACGACCGCGGTGCTCGGGGGCTGCTGACGGGGCGGAGCCGGAGCACCCGGATCCCGAGTGGCTCCTCAAGGCGATGGTGGCCCAGGCGCGCCAGCGATCGGACCGGGGAGCAGGCCGGCGAGTGACAGGGACTCCGGCGGCACTGCCGCCGTCGAGACCGGGGCACTCAGCGAGGAGCAGTGGTGCGAGGCGGTGTCCGGCACGCAGGAGCGGATGCGTGCGGGGCAGGCCCGCAAGGTGGTCCTGGCCCGCGACGTCCTGGCCCGCCCGCGGCGCCGCTGGCCACCGGCACGGTGCTGCGAGCGCTGGCCTGCGACTACCCCTCCACCTGGGATCTTCGCCGTCGACCAGATGGTGGGGGCCAGCCCTGAGCTGCTGCTGCGCCTGCGCGATCGGCGCCTCATCAGCCAGGGTGCTGGCCGGCACGGCCCGCCGGCACGCCGGCGAGGACGCGCTGGCCACGGCGCGCCTGGCGTCTGGCTGGAGGGCTCGGAGAAGAACAACCGGGAGCACGAGCTGGCCCGGGACTCGGCGATCACGGCGCTGGAGCCGTTGTGCTCGGTGGTGGAGGCCCGGCCCGCTTCGTCCTGACGCTGCCGAAACGTGCTGCACCTGGCCAGTGACGTCACCGAGGTCGTCGCCGGGGACACCGGGCGCGCTGGCGCTGGTGGACGCACTGCACCCGACGGCGGCCGTGTGCGGGACACCGACCCAGGCGGCCGCGCGCCTCATCGAGGAGGCCGAGTCCATGGACCGGGGGCGTTACGCCGGGCCCCGTGGGCTGGGTCGACTGGCACGGCGAGGGCGAGTGGTGCATCGCGCTGCGCAGCGCCCAGCTGCCGCACGGAGGTCCTGACCGCACTCCCCCGCGAGAGTGTTCGGGGCGGCGGCATCATGCCGGACTCCGAGCCGGTCGACGAGCTGGCGGAGACGATCGCCAAGAT